>Ga0181527_1000011_pt1 | contig 233814 bp, 187 predicted proteins | sample PEATcosm2014_Bin_30_FD_119762 | JGI IMG/M metagenome (GOLD analysis project Ga0181527, IMG submission 119762) | Peatland microbial communities from MTU Mesocosm Facility, Houghton, MI, USA - PEATcosm2014_Bin06_60_metaG | ecosystem: Environmental > Terrestrial > Soil > Wetlands > Peat | place...
AGCAACACCGATATAACAGACCACCGGAACAAGGTAGGCAGACTGCAGCGGAAGCATCCCCATCAACTTCGTCAGCGCCGCGCCGCCCAGAATCGCCATCACCAGGAATGATCCGGCGGTCTTGGTCTTCTCGCCCATGCCCTTCAAGCCAAGCGCAAAGTTGGTCGGGAACATGATCGACATGAACAGGCTCGTCGTAAGCAAACAGCCCACGCCAATCCAGCTTGGGTGGCGTGATCTCTCCGTTTACGCCCCAAAGATCTTCCCAGGTCTGGCCTTCTTTCCACAGGAAGACCTGACCTTTGATCAAGCGGCGCGAAATCCTTCAGGTCGCGGCGCCACGTCTGCCATTCGTGCGAAGTGCCTGGCGATTCGTAAAACACATGCAGAATCTTGGCTTCATTCGGCGAATTATGCGGGCTTTCTATCCCTGACTTCATCATGGCCGGTTCATCGGTCCCGATGCCGATCCACAGCAGATGGACCCGCTTCGCGAAGGCGGCGGGGTCAGCCATCGCTCCGTTGAACGCGGTCTTCGTATCCAGCTTGTTGTTCCCATCGCAAACACGTTGCCGCGCCACTGAATCCACCGATGTACGAGAACAGGTCAAGATGATTGAAGGTTACCTGGAATGTCTGCATGCCGCCCATCGAAAGACCTGCCATCGCACGATGATCGCGATCGGGAAGAGTGCGGAATGTCTTGTCGATGAGCGGAATCAGCACCTGCCTCATGTCGTCTTCGAATGCGCCCATCCGCTCCTGCATCACCTTCATCATCTCCGGCGAACCGAACGGCTTTCCCGTCTGGTCGGGTGGCGTATAGCCGGCGCGGTTCGCATAACCGTTCGCCATCACGACGATCATCGGCCTTGTGTTTCCGCTCGCAATCAAATTGTCTAGAATGAAGTTCGCTTTGCCTTGCCTGATCCACCCTGTCTCGTCCTCGCCGACGCCGTGCTGCAGATAAAGGACCGGATACCGGGTCTTCGGGTGCGTGTCGTAGTCCGGCGGCAAGTAGACCATTGCGTGCCGCCACCTTGCGGTCACGCTTGAGTTATACGAGACCTCACGCACCTGCCCATGCGGAACGTCCCTGGGCGAATAGTAATCCGCTCCGGCTTCAGGCACTTCCACCGCACTGGCCCACTTGCTTCCGCCAAAGTAAGCAGTGCTGCCCGAATCGCTCACCTCGGCGCCGTCCACGATTAAAGTGTAGTAGTGAAGTCCCGGAGCCATGGGCGGCGTGGTGAACGTCCAGAACCCGTCCGCCTGCTTCTCCATGTCCACCTTGGGACCGCTCTAGAAATTAGGCTTCACCTTCGCCGCGTCGGGCGCCTTAAAGCGGATCTGGACGCGCGAGTTGCTGTCGACCCGCGGATACTGCGCGTCCAGGACATTCGACGTGGCAGGCTTGAAGTTGCCCTGGTTCTGCCCATAGCAAAGGCTCGCACCTAGCAGAATTGCCATCAGCGCCAGCTTCATTGATTCTGACTCCCGATCTTGAACAATTTGGTCTCGTCCCCGGATGGTTCCTGCAGAATCCAGGGGACGAAATCGGCCAAACGCATACTGCCGTGAAAGAATCTCGAAACGATAGTCGCGTTTTCCCCGGTTGAACATCGATTTGCTAGATATATTGAGAATATGCGCACCACCCTCGATGAATGGGAGATCTTGCAGGCCGTTGTCCCGTTGGGTGGCTTTGCGCCTGCGGCCAAACAGCTCAACCGCTCCCAGTCCACCATCAGCTACGCCATCGCCCGCCTGCAGGAACGGCTCGGCATTAAGCTCTTTGAGATGAAAGGCAGACGCGCGCACCTGACCGAACTTGGCCGCGTCCTGCTCGCTGACGTCGAAGCCCACCTCGCCGATCGCTTTCAGAACCACATCCTGCCGTTCTTTAGCAAGAACCTCTGCTTCCAGGCGCACTGCCCGTAAGGGCCGCGCCGGAACCTGCAGGAACAGGGATTGCTTTACAAATCCACCGGCGGGCGATAGCCTCGGTTTCCGGAAACGTTTTCCGAAAACATCCCGCTACCGCCGCACCACAGGAGAGCCGTCATGATCGATCTCTCGCGCCGCAGTTTCCTTCAGTCCAGCGCCCGCGCCGCGGGCCTATGCCTCGTCGGTCCCTCCGCTCTCTTCGAGTCCTTGAATGCGGATACGCCCGCGACGTCGCCCGATCGCATCACGCCCTTTCCGCTCAGCTCCGTTCGTCTCGCACCAGGCATCTTCAAAGAGCAGGAAGAGATCAACGCACGTTATCTCGACTCGCTCACCGTTGACCGACTTCTGCGCTCCTTCCGCGTCACCGCGGGCATCACCTCCACCGCCACTCCATATAAAGGTTGGGAGGACCCCACTTGCGAGCTGCGCGGCCACTTTGCCGGCGGCCACTTTCTGTCGGCGGTGGCGCTGGCCTATGCAGGTTCTGCAAATGCCGACTTGAAGAATCGAGGCGATGAGCTCGTTGCCGGGCTCGCTCGATGCCAGCAGAAGATCGGGACGCGCTACTTGAGCGCCTACCCAACCGATCTCTTCGAGCGTCTCGCGCAGGGCAAGCCTGTCTGGGCGCCCTTCTACACCTACCACAAAATCATGGCCGGTCTGCTGGACATGCACATCCACACAGCCAACGCCGATGCCCTCCAAATCGCCGAAGGCATGGGCCAGTGGGCGCAGGAATTCATGGGAACCTTCAGCATCGATCAGCGCCTCCGCATGTTGCGCACCGAGTACGGCGGCATGAACGAAGTGCTGGTGAATCTGGCCGCGGTCACGAAAAAGGATCGCTACATCGAGGCAGCCCGCCTCTTCGAGCAGCCTGGATTTCTTGATCCTCTCGCCGCTCGCCGCGACGAGCTCGAGGGCCTCCACGCCAACACTCACATCCCCAAGATCATCGGTGCGGCCCGCATGTACGAGGTCACCGGTGACCTGCGCTACCGCCAGATCGCCGAGTACTTCCTCGAAGAAGTGCTCACCGCGCGCAACTACGTCATCGGGAATACCAGCGTCGACGAGCACTGGAGGACGCCGCCCGGCCAGCTCAAAGGCACATTGGCATGGACCAACGCCGAGTGCTGCGTCGGCTACAACCTGATGAAGCTGGAGCGTCTTGTCTTCGGCTGGACCGGCGATGCGCGCTGGATGGATGCTTACGAGCGTGCTCTCTTCAACTGCCGGCTCGGCACGCAGAACGCCGATGGACTCAAGCAGTACTTCTTCCCGCTCGCCGCCGGATACTGGCGCGTGTACAACTCCCCCGAAGAATCCTTCTGGTGCTGCACCGGCACGGGCGTGGAAGAGTTCGCCAAATTCGCCGACACCATCTTCTTCCGTCGCGGTGGCGATCTTTACGTCAATCAGCTCATCGCCTCCACGCTCGATTGGAATGAAGAAGGCCTCGTCGTCGAACAGGTCACCAGGTTCCCGCAGGAGCAGGGCACCACGCTGAGAATCAAATCCTCGCGCCCCGCTGTCCGCACCATCCACGTACGCATTCCCGGCTGGACCACATCCGATGCCGAAGTAAAGATCAACGGCCGTGCCCTCGAAGCCGTCGCCGATCCCGGATCGTACCTGGCTATCCACAGAGTCTGGGAGGACGGCGATGCCATCACGGTCAACCTGCCTATGAAGCTGCTCCAGGAACCGCTCGCCGGCGATGACTCCGTCACATCCGTACTCTACGGCCCCCTCGCACTAGCCGCCAATCTCGGTGCCGCACCCGCTGACGGCCCCATGCGCGTAATTCACAGCGGCGAGACCGTTCCAAGGAATCTGCCCAAGCCCGATCCTTTACCAAAAGCATCTGTCGGCTCAGTTGCCCAACCAGACCAATGGGTCAAGATCGAATCGAAGTCCGATCTGCGTTTCACTGTCTCCGCCGAAAACCAGGAACACGAGCTGATCCCCATGTACCAGATTCGCGATCAGCGCTACGCGCTCTATTGGCAGATGCAAAACACGCCGCCCCAAAGCTGATATATGGAGCCTCCGCACAGCCGTCACAATCTACAGGCTCTTCACCGTCTCGCTTGAACATGGGTCCTGAATTCGAAAAGCTAGGAGCGTAGCCTGCTAATCCAAGACGGTGCTCCCCTGACCTACGCCAAGGAGCAGATGGGACACTCATCGATCCAGATCCTGGTCGACACCTACGGCTATTTAATTCCTGGAGCAGACATCGCCTGAATAGAACGACCCGATGCAAAGACGCCACGTTAACAAAACGCAACGCCCGCGCAAGCGGGACAGAATCGTTTGGGGGAGAGTGGCTCGGAAATTGCTGAATCTTATTGGCTGCCCCCCAGGGATTCGAACCCCGATATGCTGATCCAGAGTCGGTAGCTTTCCGGAGCTCGATGAGAGGCTAATCTATTTTAAAATCATGCATTTACCTGGTTGTCGTTTTGCGCGGTGTGCCGTAAAGTGTGCCGTGCGTTTAAAAGGTCGCGCGCCACGTCGACCTCGTGGTGCTGGTAATGGAGAGCCGATCGATAATCCCGGTGGCCCATCAGGTCCATTACCACCTTGAGGTTTCCCGTTTTGCTCAACACGAAGCTGCCATAGTCATGCCGGGCGCAGTACATCACGAGATCGTCCGGCAGACCGGCTGTCTTGCGGGCTCGGACCCACTGCCGATTCACCATGGCTTCACCAATGTGCTTGCTCCGGTACCGCGATTGCCACACCCACCCCTCGTTGCGTCCTGCGCAGCGCGAGCGGAGAATCTCCTGAACCCGATCGCTCAAGGGTACCGGTCTCGTTCCCGATTCGGTCTTGCTGTCCGGAATCGTGATCGTCTGGGCATCATAATCGATGTTCTCCACGCGCATACGATACAACTCGCGAACGTTGCGCATGCCGGTGTCGCGCATCACCACAATGATGTCCTTGAGCGGTTGCTCCGCCACCGGCAAGAGCCTCCGCTCAGCTTCTTCGTTGAGCCGAAGCGAGCGTCCCTTTTCCTTAAACAACGCGAAGCCTGGAACCTCGCGGATCAATTTGTCCTCCTTCGCCCTGTTCAGCATGCGCCGCAAAGTGCGCAATGCGTTGTTGCCGTTAGAAGGCGATCCGGGAAACTTCAACTTCTCGATATCGTCCTTCGTGATCAGATCCAGGCGCTTGCCTGCGATCTTTGTTTTCTCCAAAAGCCGCCAACCGTTGCGATAGTAGCGTCGGCTGTCGGCTTCGAGTCGTCCGGTGTCCACCCACTCAAGAAAATCCTTCGAGTATTCCCGAAGGGTGGGCGGCTTCCGGTCCAGCGGGTCGTTGCCCTCGACGGCGGCAGCGAGTTTGAGGGCCGCGATCTTCTGCGCCCTGGCTTTGTTCGTCTCCTTTGTACTCCCTCGGTAGCGCTCCCCGCGCACCGTAAAGTCGTACCAGAAATACTTCGACTTGGGTTTCAGGAATATTGCCACGAGTCACTCTCCAGCTGCCCGCACGGAAGCAACTCGTGTGTTCTGCCGAACGTATTCGAACAGAACAGCAACATCGTACATCACCCGGCCCTCGATCTCGATCCAGTCGGGCCCGACACCTTCATAGCGCCAGCGTTTCAGCGTTGCCGGCGGCCTGTGGAGCAGGCGGGCTGCTTCGACCGTATCGACGAGTTCCGGGAATTGGAGAATTCGCCCAGCTATATCTTTGGGTTTCATGCGCGGTTCTCTGGGCATCGGGGCTGACACGTGTTGGGGCTCGCCTCGGGCACAACATCACCGCGCTCTGGGGGCGCGGCAGCTTCCGAATTGTGGCCGAGGCGACTCATCCTCAGCCATGATCGCCGGACTGAAAACAATCTAGTAGGTAATGTCTGCGGCAGATTAAGGGAGGAACTTTGTAGGAAAGAGTGTTGAGGAGTGAGTGCCTCTAACGCTTCCGTCTATTTTTCGGACTCGGAAATACGAAGTTCCAATCAAATTTGTTGGGCTGAAGCTTGTCCAAGACGGAACCTGAAATACCCTTTTCATCGATCCAGTTATGAAATTCCTTTCTCCGGCGATTCTCCTCTTCTTCATGGTCGCTCTTTAAGTCGGCTTGCAGCTGATCGCAGAAAATCGGGTAGGCCTTCCTGAAATTCCTGAAGTTGCGCTCCAATGACTGGTCGCAAGGATCCGTTTCCTCAGGGCGATATCTCGACTTCGTTTGACGCTTCGGGTCAGGTCTGTAGCCCAGGCATTCTAGTAACTCCGCGATTTGTAGAAACCTGAACTTACCCGTCGCGATTTTGGGATAAATGCAGCAAGCGACTGGCGCGGAACTTTGGACAATATCCTTCCGTGGTACCCACCACAATGGAAGTGAATCAATATACCAACGCAACACTGCCGGCACCAGCTTCTGTCCCTGGGGCGGATCACCGCATCTTGCGTGCCTGGCCAAAACCTCCATGATGCCATAGTCGTCAACGCGCCGGATTCCTTCAGATGCGCTTTCCAAGCTGTCCCGAATTTTTCTGATCTCTTCGTCTGGTGGAAAAGAAATGCCTAGCCCATATGGTGGAGAAGACGGCTCTCTCACAATGTACGACTTGCAAAAACAATACAGGGTGCTAGCTAATGTCTCTGGGAGGCATCCCAGCCCAACAAGTTCGTCAAACGCGGCGGTGAAACGCTCCTGATCGTCAGGGTCAACCTTGTCCTGAACAAACTTTAGGCCAACCCGATTAAGCTCGATCAAGAATTCACGGTGGTTATATCGTCTCGTGCCAAGCAAGAAACTGGCTGCGATTTCCTGTTCAAGGGCCTTCGAGATTCTCTTCTTAGACATCTGTGATTGCGCCCCGATCCTGTGTGCTGACATCGACCCTTTCGGCGTGGGTCGCCACTTCTCCGCTGCCACAAAGCCTAAGCCGTCGTTTCCAACAATATTCTACAGCCCCATCTCGCGTGAATGATCGAGGGGTAATGTTCCTCGCCGATTGGGCGTGAGACATTACCTATTGCTTTAAACGTAGCCGCGCGAAAATTCACTAAGACGGCTGCTGCTGAGACGATCAGCGGTAGGCGGCTAAGAAGGAAACAACATGGGTAACATGCGTATCAATAAAGACACCGCGGCGATAAGTAAGCCGCAACATACAAGCATTTCCAATGCAAAAGAGAAACGGCGCGTGCGTTAAAAGTCGGAAGGGCCGCAAATGGGAAAAACAACTGGGATCAGTTGGACGGATTGCACTTTCAACCCCTGGTGGGGTTGCACAAAAGTGTCTGGTGCCTGTGACCATTGCTATGCAGAGGCGGATGCTAAGCGGTACGGCTTCGATATTTGGGGTCCTGGCGCTGCGCGTAGGATCATGAGCGATGAAACTTGGAAACAACCGCTTAAATGGGACACGGAAGCAGCCCGCGAGGGGAAGCAGTACAAAGTATTTTGTGGATCGATGTGCGACATCCTGGATGAGGAGGCTCCAGAAGGACAGCGGGACCGGTTGTGGAAGCTGATTGATGCCACTCCCAATCTAATTTGGCAACTGCTAACCAAACGCCCGGCAAACTACAAGAAGTATCTCCCAGAAAAGTTGCAGCACAATAATGTGTGGCTGGGATGCTCGGCAGAAGATCAAAAGTGGTTCGACAAGCGTTGGCCTCTCCTAGAGCAAGAGGCAGTTAAACGCGGGTTGATCACCTTTGTGAGCTATGAGCCCGCTTGCGGTCCTCTGGTTCTCAGCGGCCACCCCACCGCACCCGACTGGATTATTTGTGGCGGGGAGTCTGGAGCGTCGGCGAAAACACGGCGGGTACTTCCCGCTGCGTGGGTTGGGAACCTACTCGCGGAGATTCGGGAGAAGTTCCCCAGCACCGCGTTTTGGATGAAGCAGATGACCGCCCGTACCCCAGCTATGGGTGCGCAATTGATCCCCGCACATTTGCTGATCAGGGAGTTTCCTGGTGAGACATTTGCGCAAATCTCGCCAGTAACGTCGCTCGTTCTAAATGTTGAACCGGAAACAGAACCCGTCGGGAAGCCGGCGACAACGGCAATTGTTTTATACGAACCCTTTGAGGCGAAGGCTGAGCCCGTCAAGCCAGAGACAAGACCCATCGACCAGCCTGAAATCGGGCAGTCGGTCCCGGACCCTCAAGGGTGGCCGGTACTCTCGCCAGCGGCGCTGTACGGTCTACCGGGCGATGTTGTGCGGACGATCGAGCCACGTTCAGAAGCAGATCCCACCGCAATCCTGATACAGACTCTCGTGGCGGTAGGAAACCTTTTGGGGCCAGGCCCGCATTGCACTGTCGAGTCCACGCGCCATGCGCTCAACATTTACACCCTGCTTATAGGCGAGTCGAGCAAGGCACGCAAAGGTACATCATGGGGCCATATTGAGCAGCTGTGCTCGCGTGTAGATGGGCCGTGGGCGCAAGAGCGAGTAACCAGCGGACTCTCCAGCGCGGAAGGGCTTATCTCGGAGGTACAAGATACTGACCCACCGAGTGACCCCCGCTTATTGGTGGTGCAATCGGAATTTGCAAGCGTGCTGAAGATCATGAGACGGCCCGGGAATACTTTGTCCCCGCTTTTGCGAGCAGCATGGGACAACGGCAACTTGCGTACGCTCGTGAAGAACACTCCGCTGAGGGCGACCAGTGCACATATCTCCATCATTGGTAACATCACCAGCCCGGAGCTGTTGCGATATCTGTCAGATGAATTACACAACGGGTTTGCGAATCGCCTGTTGTGGTGCTGCATTAAGCGCAGCAAGTTTCTGCCTGAGGGCGGCAGCGTCCCAGAGACGGAGATTGCATCTTTAGCGCGCCGTTTACGCGGAGTAATGGAGTGGGCGTGGCGTGGGGGCAACTTTGAACTGCGGCGAGATGGCGCAGCACGCGATCTGTGGGCGGCTGTATATCCAAGCCTCAGCGCGGGCGTACCGGGCTCGCTGGGTGCGGCCACTAGCAGGGCGGAAGCTCAGGTGCTCCGACTGTCTGCGATCTATGCTGTCCTCGATTGCAGCGCAGTTGTCCGCCTGGAGCATTTACAGGCCGCGCTGGCGGTATGGAATTATTGCTTCGCATCCGCACAATTCATCATCGGAGAAAATGCTGCCAGCAGTGGTGATCCGATAGCTGACCGCATCCTCGAAGCACTAAAAGGCGCTGGCGCGGAAGGGTTGACCCGGACACAGATACGCGATCTGCTAGCGCGGCACGCATCCGCTGCCCGCATCTCACAGGCGCTCAGTCACCTTGCCACATGGGGCTTAGCCGTTCGGGAGACGGTGCTCACAGGAGGGCGCCCCGTCGAACTATGGCGTGCGACCGAAGCGACAAAAGCGACATAGGCACTCATCCCTTGCCCTTCGGTCGCCTTTGTCGCTTATATCGCTTTGGTCGCTTCGGTCGCCTTTGTCTCCTGCTGGCTCTGTTTCTCACTGGCACTCGTTATAAAGCCATCGCCTTCGGCAAGCATCTCGCAACAGCAGGCAATTGCGACAGCCGCAGCCGTTGCGAACGGGCGACCAGGCGTCCAGAACACAGCGACATACGCCAGATCCTCACAGAGCCAAAGCGGCCCGCAGTTCCACTTCTGGGACTGGCAACTTAGTCCAACAACGGCCCTGGCATCGGTTCGGGCGCGAGGGCGCCCATCATCGGAGCCTCCCGTAAGTACTTCCAGACTGTTTTGCGGTCCAGGTCGGCCGCCGCGGATCTCGCTCGCGCTGGATCGGCCGGCATGCACTTTCTGCATGGCTATAGGGCTTTCCGGTTGCAGGATTCAGACTTTCCCGAGATCGGAATGACAAAGGCCGGGCTCCACTGGGGATTCATAATGCGCCGCTTTCGAGGGTCGTTATGGTACTGCCGGCGCGCGGCGCCGATCCGCTCAAGTGTGGGACCAGGGACCTGGAAGAGCACCTTGCGACGCTTATGACGGGCCTTACGGGTGCCAAAGTCGATCGCGGTTTTGCTTCGGCGAACTAATGGCATTGGTACCGATGGGGACATTCAAGATTTCAGCGACCTAAGCACGGGATGGGTTTTCGGTGAAGGGGCCGGATCACTCCGGTCCATTTGCTCTTGTCGTAGCTTCTTGGCGGAAAAGACATGCGAGCCCCATGACGCCAGATCGCGGCCATGCCGCAACACGACAAGCTGGACCTGAAAGCTTTTTCAACTACGGCCTCCTCATATAGGAGCACGCATGACACAAATGCGAACGCGAACTGAGTCTCTCCCCATGCCCCCACCAAAGCAGTTCGCGCGCCCATGCAGGAGTAGGTGCAACCAGATCCTCCTTATTTGACTGTCGCCTTCAAAGCCCGCGTCTCGCTGAGGACCATAACGAGAATCACGGCCGACGCCGGAACTCGTCGTAAGCGGGACCGAAAGCCAGATCGGCGTTCATAAGGTAACCCCAAAAGTTAATGTCAGCGTTTCACAAATTGTGAATATGAAAAGCCCTTGTAGAAGGGGCTTCTCGTTGAGCAGCATAGTAAATCACGTCGCCCCGACTAAAAACTCCAAATTAGCGGACAAAAGGACAGATTATGCAAATCAACAGAGACGACATCCTCTTCTTCATTGATATTTCTCAATCTCGTAATAATGACATCACTTCACCTGACGACTTGACTACTGAATGCGCCCATCCCCACCTCCGGCGTTTCACCTTCAGCGACGGTTTTGCGATTTCTATGTGCCCAGACTGCTCGGTTCCCTTCACGTCGAGGACGGAATCGCTCACGACGATAGACAAGTTGCGCGGCTGGATACTACAGGGTAGCTTGCCATGCTAGGCCGGTGCTCCTTGCTTGAGCCGTTGTCATTGCGCAAAAGGAGCCGGATCACGCCGGCCCCTTCACGTTTTGGGAGTACTGGCGGAGAAGCACGATAGGCCCGCAACGCCAGGCCGCGGCCATGCTGACAAGTCAACTTGCGGAACTGGCTAACTTTCCAACTATGGCCTCCATATATAGGAGCGCCTATGACGCAAATGCAAACAAGACCTGGGCCCCTTCCCATGACCCCCACAGAAGCAATTCGCGCGGCCAGGCAGGAGTACCTGAAGCGGGTACTACGACTGCTGCAGACAGACGAAAGTCTCCCCTATTTGGCAGTCGCACTCAGGGCCCGCGTGTCGCTGAGGACCGTGACAAGGATTGCGGCCGACGCCGGGATTAGGCGCAAGCGGGGCCCCAAGCCTGGCCGCCGTTCATAAGCTATCTAAAAATAAATTCTCGCCAGTGAGGCACGTTTTGCCAATTCCGAACCCTTAGGTAGGACGGGTTGCTGGTTCAGCAGGACGAGGATTATGCCACCCAGTCCAAATTCAAACTTAAGGAAAAACGCTTATGACTGTAGATAAAGAAACCGAGAAGCTCCTCACAGCCGAAGAGACACCTCCCTTCGGTAATGAAGACACACTCCCATCCGACGACAACCTCGAAGTCGAGTTCGGTGACCCGCATTTGATGGGTGACCTGTTCGACTTATTCGTCGACGCCGCTCTGACCCAGTTGAACGAGGACCAGTTCGTTGACTGGGTTGCAGGGCAGTTACGCTCCGCCGACCAGCAGGTGGCAGAAGCAGAGAGGATTAAGGAAAGAGCGGCCAAGCTGCGCCAGAACCTTGGCGAACTTCGGGACCTCTTGCCGGAATCACATTCTCAAACCGCAAATCCAACAACCCACAAATAGACCGGAGAACTTTATGGAAAATCTAAAGAAAGATGAACTCATGGATGTAGATACACAACTGACAACCACTACTGTAGCCAATTCTGCCGCTGATGTTGTTCAGGCCGCAACTCCTGCAACCAATGATGACGGATGCGTCGACCTCATCGCCAATTATGAGGACCTGAAGGTCAAGGCTACATTGCCCAACGTTCTGCCCAAAGAGCAGAACAGGACCGTACGCTTTGCACTCGTTAGGGGTGTAAAAGCATACTCAAAGCCCACACACTTCCTCGCTGACGTCAATGGCAACAAAGGGCTGACCGTTCTTTGTCCCGGCGCCAATTGTCCCGAATGCGCTCGGGGTACGGACCACACCGCGCGCCGCAAGGTCGTTGCTTTGGCAGTCAAATACGAAACCGGCAATGACGGAAAATTTGCGGCAGGGACGACCAAGCCTTCGCTCTCTGTTGGCCACGTAACACTGTCGCCAACCGCCTACACCGAGCTTTCAGACTGCCCGAGTGAAGGGGAAGACATCTACAGCATTGATTACAAGGCCACGAAAAAGTCCAACAATATTGGCTGGACCTTCGGCCGTATGTCTGCCCCACCCGCGTACGAAAGGGCCCACATGGAAGATGAAGTCGCCGAACTTGTCGCGCCGCACTTGGACGGACGGCTTCTCCGGTCCCGCCTCGGCAAGCAAGTGTCCGTCATCGAAATGAAGGTCATGCTCTACGGTAGTGGCGCCGACACGTCGCCGACACTCGATGACTTGGAAACTTTGGACTGAAGCCTAACCCGAAGGGGGCCCAATGCCCCCTTTGACTTGAGGAAGAAAAATGATTGAAATCCAACTCTCTGGAACTCCAGAGAAGCGACCATGGCTGGGGCAAGTCACCGGGTTAGAAGTCACGAAAGACGACAAGACACGGTTCGCTCGCAACTTCAAGAGCACGACTGTCTCCATGCGCATCGGAGCCACGGATGAGTACGTTGGCTGGATCTACAACGATGGAATCTTCGAGGCGTGCGAAGCTAGGTGCCGCTACTTCGTTGTGGTGTGCGGCACTCGCAAGGCTTTTCTCTCGAATCACGAGATATTCCCCGGCAACTGGGGCCAATACATGCGCGAGCACGACTGCTCATATGAGGACGTTTGGGCACATGCATGGGAGAAGCTTCACGACACTTACGAACGGATGCAAGAAAAGATGGAATCGCTGGCTTAACAGCCGCTGCTGGCGCCAGCCCAGATGATGAGACTATCAATGACCGATAACATACTGAATACGCTCAATGCCATGTTCGAAGAGAACGAGACCGTTGCTATCGGTCTCCTCTCCTCGCAGCGCATGATTCATCGGTTCGCAACGAACAAGCAGAAGATTGCGGAGTTCGTTGAAGGGAGCGACGAGGGAGGTCAGTACGAAGGCATCTACTTCAACCTGCAGCACCACAGTGGCCGGCACAGGAGCATCAAGAAGGAGGATATCGACCGGTACAAGTACCTTCTGATTGACATTGACCGCCGAATAAAGACTGGCTTGACCGTGCAGCAGGACCGGGACCGAAAAGCAGAGAATGAACTCCGTCCTAAGGATGCAAAGCTTCCCCGGCTACCGTACCTGCCGGCTTCCAATGAGGACCTCGAGCAACTGAAGACAGTGCGGGACCAGGTAATCGACTATCTGTTCGAGAAGCTTGGGGCGATGCCTACCATAGTTGCGTTCACCGGTAATGGCTGGCACGTACTTTACGCACTAGAGGGCATCCTGCCCGGCGACAAGCCCATTCTGAGCATCTGCCTATCCCATCTGGCCCAGCAGTTCGACACTCACGAGGGTAGCGGGGTAAGTATCGACCGCAGCACTGCGGATGAGCCACAACTCGCGCGCGTGTATAGCACGTGGAACCGCAAAGGCATCGCATCAGCTGAGCGTCCACACCGGCAGTCGTACATCCTGAAACACGAAGTGCAGCCGCCCGTAACCAAGGAGCAGCTTCAGGCTTTGACGATAGACGCACAAGAAGATGAAGCAACTCCAGCGCCGGCCAAGGATGGTTATCCCGAACTCGACGAGGACTTCGACTACAACCAGCTCGTGGACTGGGTCCATGAGCACCTTCCAGAGCATCTGGCGGACCTTTTTGAGGTCGAAAAAGAATACGACGAGGGTGGTATTCGCCACGTCACACTGTCCGGTTGCGTGAACGCCGGCCACAAGCACCGCGGCGATAACGACAAGACCCAACTTCTCGTCGGGCGAACGCTGGGAGTGAAATGTTTCAGCGACGACTGCGCAGATTTAACAATTGGGCCGTTTCTCAAGAAACTTTGGGGTCTGTGTGGAGAGATTTATCCGTATCCGATATGGAAAAGGAAAGAAGGCCACGGCCTGGACATCGCGGAGGAAGACGATTGCGACCTCGATACAGATGCATTGCCGCTAGTCGCGGCGAGTGAATCCAAGCCCAAGCCAGTTACCTGGGGCCGGTATGCCAAGGCACTCGACTTTGTTAGGGAAGGCAAGGAAGGATGGACTGATGACCAAGGCAAAACGAGGACCCGTAAGAAGGCCAAGCACGTCGTCGAAGAAGAAATCCTTCAGTTTGTTCTCAGCGAGGTTTTGAAGCCGAATGCAAAGCTCTACTTCGATGCCTACGGGTTCGTATTTGTTCCTAACGACAACCGGATTTACAACTGGTCGAACGATATGGATGCATACGAGTTCCTTGCTAACCTGCATTTGCGGATGACGCAGCCAGACGCCAAGCTGGTTCGTGAGAATCTTAACTTGCACATCTTGACCCACGGCGAGAACGTCCGCATTGAAAAATATGGAGGGATGCATGCTGACGCCGTGTACCTGAACACCGGGCGCGGGGGTATGTTCAAGATAACGGCCGAGGCTATCGTGGAGGTCCCTAACGGCACGGATGGTGTGCTCGTCTCCTCGCCGGATGTTAGGCCGTGGCCGGCGCTCGAAGGCAAGGAGGACCGGCTGGCGGAGCTCGCCGCCAGGCTGGACCACCAGGGTGGCAAGGTTTGCGACACACCGCTGTGCAAGCACTTTTTCGGCATGTTCGAAGAAGGTCAGTTAACTTCCGAACAGTACCAGCAGCTCATTCTTCTTCGATACCTCAGCCTGTTCATGGGCGACAGCCTGTTATTGCATCCGATGATGATGAGTCTGGGCGAGCAAGGCTCAGGAAAGTCGACGCTTTGGGAAAAAATCATGTGGCTCTTGGAGGGCCCGCAATACGAGAGCGGAGCCTTGCCCACCAAAATACGTGACTTTGTGTCCTGCGTGACGAACTCAGCCATTCAGATTTTTGACAATATTGATGGTGTAAATTTCAACCGCGGGGATTACCAGAGCTACATCGACATCCTCTGTAAATGCTGTACGGGTGGCAAGCTGGACATCGCCCAACTTTACGAGACCAACGTCAACCGGAGTTACAGCTTGCGGTGCCACATCTTCCTGACATGTCGGGTTAACCCGTTTCCCTCACATCGTTCAGATGTATCGCGGCGTATGCTCTTTTTCCCAATCCGCAAGCCGGAGCAAGACGAGTACGTGACGGTCGAGCAGATGAAAGCTCAGCTTATTGCGGATGCTGAGGATATGAAGTTGGAGACGTTGCTGCGGCTACAGCTCATCGTCAAGGCGTTAGTGGCGAATCGCGATAAAGAATACCCGCCGATTTCCGAGATGCATAGTTTTGAAAATTGGACGATGCGTATCGCCGACTACGAAGGGTGGCCAGATGAGATGGTCGCCATCTGGAAGGGCTGCAAGGCTCAATACCAAGAGCGGGTGACCGAAGATAGTCCGTTGGTGGATGCCGTTCGCCGCTGGATTGGCAGCAACCCAGAGAAGAATGTCGGACGCTGGGTACGCACGAGCGAAATCTACAAGGAACTTGCTGAAAAGTATTATCGCCAGGTGACAGATGCGTGGCGGAGTAGTGCAGTATTCGGGAAGCGGCTGAAGGAGAATTTCTCAGCACTGCGACTGCTCGGGATTGAGAAGAGGGTGCTTGATGGCACTACCATGTACCGCTTCAACTCCACCCCTGCTCAAGTGGGGCAATGCTCTACTGCTTACGAGGATTCCGTGCAAAGTTGGCGGCTGCTTGCCGACCGTGAGGATGCCAAGTTGCAAGACCTTGATTCTGATGATTAGCAAAGTGGACGAATGCCCCACTTCAGTGAAGAAGAAGTGGAATGCTAATCCTCTCAAGACACGAGGAAAAGTGTTTCAAGTGAAGCATTCTTCTTTCAGAAGTTTTTAAGGAGAAATAGAAATGTATGTAATAGAGAGTATAGACGGGGCTCTATTCCTCTCTTCCCCCACTGGCTGCCCTCGGTCGCAGCACGGTTCGCCCGACGCATCGTCGCCGCGGTGAGTGTACGCGGGGACAGTTTTGGCCTTCGCCCCCCATGCCAAGTTGCCGCTTCAGAACCATAATGATCGCGATTCGGCATCCCATGGCGTCCCAAGGCTGACCAACCACGCACTCCAAAGCCTAGATTAATGTGCGGGGGAGTCGGTGAACAACATTTTCGCTATGAACTTTATTTGTAGATGCCGCTGATGCTCGCGGCGCGCAATTAAAAGTGAGGTACCAATATGGAAATAGATGAACAGAATTCAACCGACGATGTGTTTGGTGACGAGCTCCTGCATGCCTGCTCGAAAACTGTGGATGATGCCTACCTCGCCGGTGAGACAGTCGCCGCCTTCGCGAACCGAAGGCATCTCGCTCGGACTATGAACGAATACAAATCAGAGGTAAAGAAGGCCGACGCCGTTCTTGCACCACTTTTGTACAGGATGAAATGCCGCCTTTCACGCGTCGGCCGTAGCGGGCGGTGGCACGCATGGCTCAAGCAAAACAAAATTGAGCGTTCGTGCGCGGACCGTCTCGTTCTCGAGTTTGCAGAATCCATTGGCCGGCGGTACGAACTGCCCAGCCGCTACATCCCGGAACCCCTCCTGGGGAACATCAGCCTCGCCGCTCACCGCGCCTCCGAACGCGTGGAGAAAAAGCTGACCTCCACACGGTCCAGGATGCAATTCCTGTCCTGCCTCGCGAATCTGCTTCACCTGTCCGTAGATTGGAACGGGGATTCGGTGCGGTTGGGACCGCCGGCGCCTTGTGACCTAACCGACGCTGAGATTTGTAAGGTGCCCAGTGTGATTGAGGTGCTTGAGGACGGGACGATTCGGCCGGTTGATTATGAACTCAGGGATGACGATGGGACAGATTTTCCGCTCTAAATCCACGACACATACTGCCAGGCATACGTCTTAGGCGGTTGGACGATGCTTCATCCCTGTCCACCCGGACAGTGGACCAGCCAGCGACAAGCCACATATGGGCGCTGACGTGAACAACCCAAGGTATCGTTTTGGGGCAGAAAACGGCACAAATTGGCCCTGCTGAGCTGCCGATCTGATAGCCGAAGTCTACTAACCAAGTCCGGGGTGGGTTAACTGCCCCTGAACCACAATAAGTTACCGAGTTTTCTGACTACGTGAGTATTAGATAGAAGAACGAAACCAAGTAAAGGAGTAAACATGGCAACAAGAGCAGCAACCAGAGCAGTCCACGAGAAGATCGTGGCTTATGTGCTCCGTCATCCGGAGCTAACCTACCAGCAAATCTCAGATCGGATTGGTATCCCCCTTAATCGGCTTTCAACCATCATGCTAAAAGCTGGCTACCGTCGTGATCCTGAACGCATTCATGCGGCAGTCACATCAACCATCAACCTTGACGAACTGGAAAATTAAAGAAGGAGTCTCAATCAATGGCACATGAAAAGAAACCACAAATGATTTACAAAGTAGCAAGAAACATAATGCCCGAAACCAGTGGGCATGTACACATTTACGTCGAAGGTACCCATCCGTATACGTCCGAGATGCTTGCTGAACGCAACGGTCTGACCTTCAATGATTACGGCAAAGCCAATGTTGTGGCGTCGGAACTCAACATGGACAATTTCCGGAAGGTGCAAGTTCCCTTGAGCAAGATGGAGCTCGAAGTTATCATTGATGCTCTTGACCAATGGGTGGGAAAGATGGGAGACGGTTATCGCATCTTCGAACGACTCCGTGACATCTATCACACCGAGTTCGGTCAACCAGCTACGGGAGAGAAAGCACAGCAAATTATAGCTGCATATCTTGGAGAGTAATTCGGTCAACCTGAAGTTCCCGAACTGACCGACAAACAACCGGCGGCTGAAATTTCCGAAGCAAGTTTATCCGCACACCTCGCCGGGTGCGATGTGGCCACTAAACAGCACTCAGTGCGATAGCCCTTCACCATATTGTGGCTGTTCAGGGGTGGACACGGCGATTCGGCCGGTTGATTATGAACTCAGGAATGACGATTGGGTAAATTTTCCCATTAACTCCACGACATGTCCTGCCAAGTATCCGTCATAGCCGGTTGGGACGATGCTTCTTCCCGCCCGCACGGTCATTGCTGCTTCGAAGCCCTGTCTCTCTGCTGCCAGTGGTCGCCGAGGGGAATAGCCGAAAGCCACATTTTCGGGAAGAAAACGGAAAAATTCGCCCGCCGGGCTACGGAAATGACTCACACTGCCGGTAAGAGGAAGACCCGCCGACTGCTTCCACGGCGGTTTTGAGGGTTCTGGCTCATCAGGTAAGGCTGAGGGGCGCTGGAGTGGTGCACAGCTCGAAGCGAACCTTTTGTACCAGGCGGGCGTGAGTTAACCTTAGCGCTGCGAGTCGAGACATATTCCGTTCGCACCCGGTCTATTCCTCCGCATGCGTATGTCCCTACGGTGCCGTTTCCGCTTCGCCCGACAAGATCGATTTTGCTCCACCACATCCTTCGGTCTCAGCTTCAGGGGCCTACCCACCACCTTTGAACGCATCAAAGACAATTTCAAGAGCACCCCATTTGAATCAGAGGGCGCTATAATCGTTCACGCAATCCCGACTATCAACGGAAGGTACTTGCCAGAGATGAAAATCCCTGAATGGATTAGCGAGGTTCTTGCAGCGTTCGACATCAAGACAGATCCCCATAGCGAGATTGAGATCGCGGAATCTCTTCAAAGGGAGCGATCAAAGCGTGGTGACGTAGAGGAAGAAGAGTGGAAGGCCTATCTCGCGGAGCATTCGGTCTTCTTTTTGATCGAAGTTCCGAAACCAAGAGACAGTTTTTGGGGAACTCACTTTGGCCCAATGGCGATCTTTCCCGGAGGGGATGGAACACCTACCGTCGTGAACCCCGACATCTCAGCACTCGATGCGGAAGCGGTAGCGCACTGGGAGCAGCGTGCGGAAGAAGCTAATGATCCTGTAATGAGGGCGCGCTATGCAGATGCGGCGTGGGACTTGGCGAAAGGGATCTGTGGCGCAAGACCAAATCACCGAATGGCCAGAATCGCGTCCGACGCGTACCTAAGAGCTGTGGATCGTCGATTATTTATCATCCCAATTTTCGCCGCGCATTGGCTTGTCAGGGCGCTTGATCTAGCGATAAGCGTTCGTGACGAGAGCCGAACAAAGTCGGCGATCGATTCAATCCTTACGTTCTATAACGCGAATCTGTCCCCAAAGCTCGTGGGAGTCTGGATCGTTTTATATGATGTGCTGTACGACCACCCAGACCTGATAACCGAGGAGCAACGGGGATCTATAATTTCTGGCCTCGAAGTCATGCTAAAGAGGCTGTTGTCGAGAGATGAAAGCAATGAATTCGACCCATTCAACGCTCAGGCCGTCGGGGAAAAGCTGATTCAGCACTATAGAAAGTCCGGCGAGACCGGGCAAGTTGAGCGGGTGCTTAAATCCATCGGAGCTGCTTTTCTAACGATGGCAGAAGGGGCGGGCGCGATGCTTGCGACCGCCTGGCTCGAACCTGTCGCGGAGCGATATGAACAAGAAGGAATGAAGGCGGAGGCAGAAGCACTCAGGAATAAGCTGGAAGATCTTTATGCCAGAATTCCCGGCGAGATGAAGACCTATTCCTTCCCAGTTGAATTCAAGAAGGAGGATATCGATGCTCTGCTCGCATATCTAGTTGTGGATGATAGCCTCGCCATGACCCTTAGAAGAGTCGGCGCGTATTTTACTCCTAAGGTTAGCGAAGCGCAGAATCTAATTGAGAATAAGAAGACCATCGCGCCGTTGGCGAGTTTGCTGCCAGTCCAGATCGTAAACGCGGCCGGACGCCCACAGGCTCATTTAGGCAGCGTTGAGAATGACCCCGAAGGACATCTCTACCATCAGCTGAATCAGTTGATGGGATTTTCGGATCCCATCCTCTACCTAGCGATGGAGAGGATCAGAGAAAAATTTGCTCCGAGTCCAGATGACCTCATATCCTTTCTGTACGAGTGCCCCATATTTGATCCGACCCATAAGGAGATTCTGCATGAAGGACTCACGGCCTATTTGGAGCGAGACCATTTGAAGGCAATTCATTTGTTGGTGCCGCAAATAGAAGTAGTGCTCCGCAATTTACTTCCGCTAATTGGCATTCCGCCGGTAAAGAGCGTGCCTAGACACCCCGATATCACGGACGTGAAAAGCATGAACAACGTTCTAGAGGAGCCGAGGATACGAGAGATATTGCCGGAGGATGTGTGGCGGTATCTTACATTGTTTTATATCGATCGCAGAGGAGTAAACCTGCGTAATGACCTTGCGCATGGCCTAATCCCGCCGCAGGGTTTCAACGAATATGTGTCTAACCGAGTGCTGCATAGCATTTTGGTTCTTACTCCAATCACGTTGAACCCGCGCACTGCAGCCTGAAGCTTATCTCGGGTCGAGAAGCGCCCGAATGTATTACCTTCCGCGGAAATCCGATCCAGTCGGCAAAGGGCATGCCGATGATGATAATCCGTCAGATCGGGATGTTGGAATTGTTTCTTATCAATGGCTACGATCCGTTCAAGGAACTCGGGACAGCTCGATCACGCGAGTAGTGCGTGCTCTTGGATGATCTTGATCAGGCGCGAACGGTGGCATCGCGACTCGTCGCCACAGAAACAGCCGAAAATGATGGGAGGTGCGGGCAGCGACCTGTGCGACAAACTTCACAGTCTGCCGGCTTTCCGCCGTGGCCAATAATTCTCGCTCATAGCTGTCGAAGAATGCTCTGTCGGCTGCAGGATCTTCGGTAAAGCGGTGTTTTTTGAAGCGTGCGAGCAGCTTCGTACTTGGCGCCAGGGCGGGAAACCAAACGTCAAAGTAGCCGTCTCGAACCCAACGGCTCTTGGGTACCCCGCGAGGTGGGCGCCGGGTCACTCCGATTCGAAGTCCTTCTCCTCGTTTGGCAGGAGCACCAATTTGGAACGTGGAAAGCTTCAGCTTCTGTTTCATGGATTTCCTCTGTCGGCAATCTGTATTACCGGAGCCCTTTTCTCTGCTTTCTCCGGAGCGGCTTCTGCTGCAACGGTGGTCGCTGGTTAAAAGAGTTGTTGTGCAAGTCCCAGATGGCCCATTCGCCGACGCTTCCATATTAAAGGTCTATACTCTCCGCATGAATCCCGTTGGAGATTCTCGTAAGGCATGAAAAGACATTCAGGCAGGATTATTTTCTCTCCCAGCGACCTTGTTCGCTACGCTAATTCATCCTTCGCATCGTGGATGGACCGGTACTACCTGGAGAACCACAATGCGGTGACGCCTGACCAAGAAACCGAGGATCAGAAACTCATCGCACGGACCGGAGACGAGCACGAACGCGCCGTGCTTGAAGAATTCAAGTTGTCCGTCACCGAGTTGGTAGAGATTTCGAAAGAAGATACTGCCGCCGCCCAGTTGGAGACGATTTCTGCCATCAAGGCGCGGGCCCCGATTATTTATCAGGCGTCATTGCAGGATGAGCAATTCGCCGGATTTGCGGACTTCCTCATACTCGACGGGGCGGGGCGATACCAAGTATGGGATACGAAACTCGCCCGCTCGCCCAAGCCACATTTCGCCATTCAGCTTTGCTGCTATTCGGAAATGTTTGCGGCAACAACCGGCGAGCAGATGCCGGAGATCTTTGGGCTCATTCTTGGTGCCAAGAATCGGGTTGAGTTTCGCGTAGAGGATTTCATTCACTACTATCACCACGTCAGGGCGAACTTCTTGTCCATGCAGGAGGGCTTCACTGGGAACATTGCGGATCGCCCCGAACCGCTTCCGATGGCTGATCACGGCCGGTGGACATCATACGCAGAGAAGTTGTTCGACGACTGGGATCATCTCGTGAGAGTTGCTGGAATCACAGTCGGCCAGATTAAGAAGCTTAAAGGTGCTGGCATTGCAACGATGGCGGAACTTGGAGCGGCTTCCGGAAGATCGGTTCCGAAACTCGCCTCCGACTCCTTAGAAAAGCTCGCGGCGCAGGCGCGTCTCCAATGCCAAACACGGGCGAATCGGTTGATGAAACCTGATGCGCCCGCACAGTACGAAGTTCTGGCCCAGGTGGGCGCGAACGGTGAACCTGTGGGGCTTGCAGCCCTGCCACCCGATCATCCAGCCGACGTATTCTTCGACATGGAGGGCTATCCTTTGATCCCTGGTAGCCTCGAGTATCTGTTTGGGGTCTCTTCAAGAAACACACACGCCGGCGCATTAGAGTTCCGTGACTGGTGGGCACACGACCGCGAAGAGGAAAAACGCGCGTTTGAGGGGTTCATCGACTGGGTGTTTGAGCGATGGAAACAGAACCCCGGGATGCATATTTACCATTACGCCGCATACGAAGTGAGCGCCGTGAGGCGGCTCAGCACGCGCCATGATACGCGTCAGGACGAAGTGGATGACCTCCTTAGAAACGAGGTGTTCGTCGACCTTTATCAGACCGTCCGTCATGGACTGCGGATTGGTGAGGATAGCTACTCGATCAAGGCGGTTGAGCATCTCTATCGACCACGACGTTCGACCGAGGTGGCCACCGCCGTTGATTCCATCGTCCAATATGCCCACTGGATGGAAAGCGGACAGCCGCGCGCTTGGGAGGGCAGCACAATCCTCAAAGGGATCCGCGATTACAACGAGGATGACTGCAAATCCACCGCAGAGTTGTTGCAATGGCTGAAGAAGGTTGCCGGGGAGAGCAACATCTCCATGATGCGTCCGGCCCAGCCACCAGTCGCCGCAGTGACACCTGTGATCTCGGCGCCGAAAGTGCTGCCTCCACAAGTTGCCACCAGACTTGCGACCATAGGAACGCTTCGCGAACGGGGCGATTCATTCTCCATTGTTCTTGCTGACCTGCTGGATTTTCACCGCAGGGAAGAAAAACCGATGTGGTGGCGCATGTTCGACCGCGCCAAAGCCACAGCGGAAGAACTGCGTGACGATTCGGGCTGCATTCAAGGTGTCAGAGCCGTTGGCACCTCGACCGCAGAGAAACAATCACAGGTGCAAACATACCGCTTCGACCCATCGCAGGAATGCAAGCTTGCTGCCGATGGAAAGACTCCTGTCATGTTCACTTATGACCTTGAGGCAAAGTTCACCCTGGCCGCGCTTGATATATCCGGGGGAACGCTCCAGCTAAAGATCGGCAACAAGACACTGAATGAGAGGTTCGGAGGCTCCTTCCCCCAACACGGTTCTCTCATTCCGTATGAGTATGTTAATGCAGCGGCAATTCAAACTGCGCTCACCGAAGTCGCCACGAAACATCTTGCGGGAAACCTTCACTCGCCCGTTGCAGCTCTTTTAGGGCGCGTGGCTCCCGCCGCGATTCTGCAGAGTGCCGGTGAAGCCACGGCGGATGCCGCCATTCGCGTCACGGGCACGATGCCAGGCGGATGTCTGGTGGTCCAGGGGCCTCCGGGCACCGGGAAGACCTACACCGCGGCGCACGTCATCAATGCGCTATTATCCGCAGGCAAGAGAGTGGGCATCTCATCCAACAGTCATAAGGCCGTGGTCCACCTGCTCATCGAGTGCGGCAAGGCCGCCAAGGAAGCTGGCGGCTTCCTCCAGGGAATCAAGGCTGGCGGTGAAAAGGAAGATTCGCTATTTGCGGATAACCCGGCGCTTCGTTACGTCGAGAGCAATAAGGAGGCCCGCGCGGCCTACACGAACGGCGTCGTAGGCGGAACCGCGTGGCTTTTCACTTTACCAGAATGGGAGGGAGTGCTCGACTTCCTGTTTGTCGATGAAGCTGGCCAAGTGTCATTGGCGAATGCCGTAGCCATGGCTCGTTGTTCGAAGAATCTCGTTCTGCTTGGAGATCAGATGCAGCTTGAACAGCCGATTCAAGGCACTCATCCCGGCGACGCCGGACTCTCATCGTTGCAGTATGCCCTCAAAGATTTGAGGGCTAGTCTGCCCGATCTGCCGGTTTTCCATGCGGTCGTGCCGTCGGATTATGGTCTTTTCCTCGGCGAATCACGCCGCATGCATCCATCGGTCTGCCACTTCATTTCGGAGAGTATCTACGAGGCTCGCCTTCGTTCACACCCTAATTGCGCTAAGCAGAAGATCGCGCTCATGCCGAAAACGCATGCAATTGTAGCTAAGGAAAGCGGCGTTGTTTTTGTCGGTGTCGAACATGATGGAGACATCCAGCAAAGTGACGAAGAGGTCGAACGGGTGAAGGCCGTTCACAACGAGTTGCTGGGGCGTCCTTACACGGCGTCGGACGGCAGCACAAGACCGCTCGCATTGGAGGACTTTCTTTTTATTGCCCCCTACAATGCACAAGTCAGAGCTCTCGAAGCTGCACTTCCAACTGGCGCACGCATTGGCAGCGTCGACAAGTTCCAAGGGCAGGAGGCTCCTGTTTGCATCCTTTCACTTTGCTCCAGCTATGGCGAGTATGGATCACGGGGACTTGCTTTCATACTTGATCGTAATCGCATCAATGTAGCCTTATCTCGCGCCAAAAGCTTGGTAGTCATTGTTGCAGACCCGCGCATTGGCAGCGCAGCCGCTGGCTCTATCGATGAAATGCGGCTTATCAACCTGTTCTGTAAACTAGCCAGCTCATAATTCCTGCCGGCGCTGCATGGCCAGCAAAGCCATCGATTCCAGATGAGCCGGCGGTTGGTGGCAAGTTCTGATCAATAGGAATATTGCGGCAAAAAACCCATTTTGGGGTTCGATTTGCCGAATCACCGGCTAATCAGTCATCTCCCGCAGATTCAGGAGGTCGTAGAGCGCCCCCTTTCCCGGAGAGTACCCCTACGGCATTCTCGACTTCAGCTTGATCATTTCCCCCGTCCACGGCGAGCTTGCCATACCCGTGATGGTAGATGGTCTTTGAGTGCTTCTGCGCCGGATCGGTCCAAGCCTTGACCGCTTCCAAGACGAAGAGGTTGAACTTGCTGACGAGACAGGTATCGCCGTCAAGATGCGATACTTGTGGGTGGCCCCGTTCGCCGATCGAACCGCGCAGGAATTCAATGCAGACTCGCGACCAAGACGAATATAATCTTAGCTTTACGGCAGCGTCATTGCGGCCTGAGTTGGCGCGAATTGTTGCGGAGTGCTACCTGTCTGCTGGCGACTGGGACAGCGCAAAGGAACGCATCCTACGAACCAACGCACTTCAGCGTCGCAGCTCAAGCAGCGCCATCCGCGTTGAGCGGGAACTGCGCCAACGGATACAGAGGCTCACAGCAGACGAAATGGCACTACTTGTTGGAGCCAATGCAGATGATCGTGCTGCGATAGCCTGGCTTGCTACCCTGAAGCACACCCAGTTTGCATTCGACTTTGCAGCCGAAGTATTGCGGGAGAAGATCACAATCCACGACCCGGTACTGCGCCCCTCCGACTACGAAACCTTCGTGGAGGGCAAATCGTTGATCCACAGAAGCTTAAGTCAACTGAAGCCCTCTTCGAAGAGTAAAATAAGGCAAGTTTTGATGCTCATGCTTTTTGAGGCTGGCTTGCTTGGCAAGGGGACAGGGTTGGGGACAATTCAGCGTCCTGTCTTGTCCACAGCCGTCCTGCTGGCAATCAATCGCGATAGTCGTCGGTGGCTCGCAGGCTTTCTTCACTCGGACGCCGAGATCGGGAGGTAGTAGGTTGCTACAACTGAACGACCTTTCCGAACGCTTGTTCCAACTGTTCCGAGATCCCGGTTTCCTCTCGATGAGCGGGCAAGCTAATGAAGTCCCCCTGTTTATCCAAACATACGAACAGGCACACGAAGATAGCGTCCGGCGTATGGTTGAGAGCCTTGCCGTGCGTTTGCAGGCTTCTGGGATAACGCTACAAAGGATTGACCTCTTCGAGTTAGTTCTTCAGGAATTGGAAGAGTGCAATATCTTGGCCGATTTCTTGCGGGGCGAAGCCACGTTTGAAAAAGCAGATGTTCTAGAGACGCTCCGCAATTATTCGGACCCTAAGGCCCGCCTGGTTCCACGGCTCGCTCGTGCAATCGGAAGTGAAGACATTCAGTTGACTCTGATTACCGGCTCGGGGCGCATATTTCCATTCGTGCGAACTCATACAATCCTGGAATCGCTCCAGCCTATTATGGTTCGGCACCCTGTGGTGATTTTCTTCCCCGGGCAGTACGAGCAAGACCGTCACGGGGGTTCCCTTCTGAAACTGTTTGGCTCGATCCCGAGCCCGACCATCGTCAATCCCTACTATCGCGCAACAAACCTAGACCACTACAGGATGTAGAACAGCATGATGATCCATGACCTTTTTCTCAAACCTGTGGACCGTTCAATTGACGGTGTTATCAAAGCAGACGACTCGCGCCATCTCCAAACCGAGCTTGAAGAGTATGTGGTTACGAGAGATGTTGCAAGAGGCCTCAGCGAGTTTACTGACCGCTACCTGAATGAACCAGCAATTAACGGAGTTTGGATCTCCGGGTTTTTCGGGTCAGGCAAGTCGCACCTTCTTAAGATGCTGTCGCTGGTCCTGGATGGTCGTCCAATTCCGAGCGGCGCAGTCCCCGCAAACATCATACTTCCAAAAATCAAGGACGAGATTGTTCAAGCCGATCTTCGAAAAGCGGTCGCAATCCCTTCTCGGAGTATCCTCTTCAACATAGACCAAAAGTTCGACGGCATTGGCGGGGACCAAGCAGCCCCGATACTCGAAGTATTCGTTAAGGCCCTGAATGAAATGCAGGGGTATTTTGGGAAACAGGGCTATATCGCTCAATTTGAATATGATTTGGACGTTCGTGGCGACCTCTCTGCATTCAAGGAAACATATCGTCGGGTCAACGGAACAGATTGGGAGACGGACCGCCCAGCCCTTGGGACGGTAAACGTCGCAGCTTTCGGCAAAGCCTACTCTGCCCATTTCGGTATCACCGAATCAGAGGCTCTTAAAGTGAGGGAGCAGCTTCGAAGTGATTACCGTGTTTCACCCGATAGCTTTGCACAACGAGTCAAGGACTACATCAGTAAGCAGCCCGCAGGTTTCAGACTGAACTTCTTCGTCGACGAGGTCGGTCAGTTTATTGGGCAGGAGTCCAAACTGATGCTTAACCTGCAGACAATAGCTGAAACTTTGGCGACCACGTGTGACGGAAGATCCTGGGTCTTCGTAACTTCACAAGCTGATCTCGAAGGCATACTCGGCTCTTTCAGAGGCATGGAGGCACAGGACATCAGTAAGATTATGGGACGCTTCAAGACCCAACTTACACTGGCAAGTGCCGACGTACGGGAGGTGATCCAAAAACGCCTCCTAGCCAAAAAGGAGGAGGAGCCGGAAGTACTCACGTCAATCTATGACCGTGAAAAGGATAACCTTCAAACGCTGTATCGCTTCGGAGACCAGTCGATCAGCTTTAGAGGGTGGCGTGGTAGCGATGAGTTCTGCGGATTCTACCCGTTCCACCCCTATCAATTTGATCTTTTCCAACGCGCCATTCAGCAGCTATCGAAGCATGGTGCCTTCACTGGAAAGTTCCTATCGGTCGGTGAGCGCTCAATGTTGGCCGTCTTTCAGGAAGTTGCTAAGGCTCTCCAAAACGAAGAAGTGGGCTGCTTAGCCACCTTTGATCTGATGTACGACGGCATTGCTGCGTCAATCCGTGGTGACATGCAGACTTCCATTAAAATGGCGGAGCGGCAACTGGGCGAGGGCATTGAGATACGCATCCTGAAGGCATTATTCCTGCTCAAGTGGGTTCGTGAATTCAAGGCGACCTCACGCAATGTCGCCATTCTGCTTATTGACAGGACAGATCTTGATATACGTGCGCACGAACAGGCTGTGGCGGAAGCACTGGATAGGCTTCAGGGTCAGTCCTACTTACAACGTAACGGGGATCTCTATGAGTTCCTGACGGACAAAGAGAAAGATATCGAGACCGAAATCAAGAACACGGAAATTGATGAGTCGCAAGTAGCGGATTTGCTTTCCCAGGTCCTTTTTACAGATGTACTTCGAGACCCCAAGATCCACTATGTCGCAAATGGTCAGGATTACCCCTACGCACGCAAGCTCGATGACCAGCTTATTGGAAAAGACGCTGATGTCGCCATCAACCTGATTACCACTGATCACTTCTACCATTCGTCCCCCGGCACTCTTGCCACGCAGAATGTTGGGAAAACCGAGTTGCTAGCGATCCTTCCTGCCGATGCCCGGCTGATTGAGGAGGCTTGGCTGTACCTCAGAACGAAGAAATATGTTCAGCAGAATAGCGGTGGTTCGGACGAAACACGCAAGGCAATTCTCGATCAACGTGCACAGCAGAACAGTGAGCGCCGCACCACGATGCAAAAGCTCGCCAGCGATCTTCTCGGCAATGCGCCACTCTATCTGAATGGTGCACGGCTTGATAGCGTTGGCGCCGGGGATGCGCGGAATCGAATCGGAAAGGCGTGCCAGGAACTAGTCTCCTTCTCGTTTCCCAACCTCAAGATGTTGAAGGGGACGTACGACGATAACAGCCTGTCCAAGGCTCTCCTCGATCAGGATGATCTTCTTACTGGTGGGGTTCTCGCGCTTTCTGAGCCAGAACAGGAAGTTCTGACTTATGTAACGCGCAATCAGAATAATGGGGAACGCACAACTGCCGAGGAAATCATTCGGAATTTTGGCCGGCGCCCATATGGCTGGCCTCCACTTGCGGTGTTGTGGTTGGTCAGCCGGCTGTTTCGCATGGGCAAAGTTGAGTTGCGGACGACGGAACTTCTTGATGCTCCCGGCGCCTTGGCGCTTTTCAGAAACAGTCGCCAACACGGCAATGTCCGCGTACGTCTGCAGGAGCAATTCGACGCAGGGAAGGTCAATGCGCTAAAGGCTTTCCACGACAAGTTCTTTGATCGCATCAATCGTGGGCAAGATGCCCGTTCAGTGGGCGAGGCTACGGTTGCCGCATTTGCTGCTGAAGCACGAGAACTGAAGCCGTTAGTCGATCAGGTGAATCGGTATCATTTCTTGGAATCGCTTCGCCCAATTCTCGGTCAAATCAATGGTCTAGCGGAAAAGAACTACAGCTATCTGCTCAGCCACTTGACCGATTTTCGTGATGACCTCCTTGCCGCAAAGGAAAGCCTGATCTCTCCGATAAAGGCATTCATGAACGGTCCCCAGCGTGCAATCTACGATGACGCGATCTCGTTTCTCAAAGAGGAGGAGGCAAATTTCGCCGAGCTGCCTGCTGAGCAAGTAGAGCCTTTGCGTACACTTGCTGCTTCTCTGGAGCCGTACAAAGGAAGCACTCTGCCCGCCGCAAAGGCTGCCGTCACCAAGCTACGTGCTGCCCTTGGCGCTCTGCTCCAGACCGAGCGCGATCAGGCCAATACGGCTCTGAATTCCTACGAGAGCCGGCTCAAGACGATTGATGGATTCGCGACATTGGACGGACCGCGCCAGGAACAAGTTCTGGGAACTACTGAGGCTGCCCGGAATTCAATCGCGACCGCTCGCTTCGTTAGTGGGATCCGCGATCGCCTGCAGCGATATATCAGCCAAGAATACCCGGCGCAACTTGCACTTGCCGCACGCTTGCTGGCACCAAAGGAACCGCCCCCGACTGCAGGGCCAAATGAACCTGTGCGGCCAGTGACAAAGATCGAATACACCCCTGCGGTGAACCTGCACCCCGAATGCCGCCTCCTCTACGTCACAAATCGTTCGGAGCTGGAGGAATGGCTCAGTGCCTTGCGTAAAGCTGCCGAGGCAGAACTGGATAAGGGCAACCGCATCACCCTCTAAAGGGGGCAGTTCATGGCACGGCTTTTTACTGTTGCTTCAGATGAAATGCTGCTGTCGATGATCGAATCAGCCCGCGAGCGCCTTGTCATCGTCGCGCCGGGTCTTTCCCAGGCAGTCGCTACAGCCTTGGCAGGTCGCATCGTCAAGCAGGATTGGCCTCAAGAACTGTCGATAACCCTGGATGTCGATCCAGAAGTGTGCCGTCTGGGCTATGGGGAAATGGAAGCCCTTGAGATTCTGACGACGGCGCTCGCAACGCGAAACCTTTCGCTTCAAACGCAGAAGGGTATCCGTGTCGGGCTCGTCGTGGCCGATTCCGATGTGCTCGTCTATTCTCCTACGCCTCAACTCATCGAAGCGGGATCGAACTCCGATGAGAAGCCGAATGCAATTCGCATTTCAAGCGTAAACCCCGAAAGCCTTGCCTTCGCGTGCGGCGCCAAAGACACATCCATGTTGGGACTTGTGCAAGAAGTCGGACTCAATACGGTCGGCAGCCAGGAGATCACGGCTACAAAAGCAGACCTCAAGGATAATCCGCCGAGGAAATTCAATCTTGCCCGATTGGAACGAGTCTTCAACTACAAGCTTGAGTACGTTGAGTTCTCCCTGGAGGAATTCCAACTCGGCCGGCGAACGGTTCCCCTGCCCGCGGACCTGCTCGGTCTGGTAGAGGAGGACTTGCAGGAGCGCCTTCGGAATACGTTCCGTTTATTCGAGGCTGCTGAACCCTTCGAGTTTGAATTCCCTGATCCTGCGAATCCCGAAAAGAAGCTCAAGGTCACTGAGAAGTGGCTTAGCGCCGAAGCAACGAGGATTCGAAGCGTCTACTTCATTCCCCTGGGATCAAGCTCATACGGAAATCTGATCCTGAAGCGTCGGAAAACCGAGTTCGAGGGAAAGGTGGATCGGCTCAGATCTCTCGTTGACTCCTATGCCGCGATGGTGAAGAAGACGATTGCATCCAAGATCAAAACCACGCGCGACAATTTGATTCAGACACTGCTGCCAAGAGTGGCTGCTGCACCGCCACCGAACTGGCTGGCACAGTCGGTAGACGGAGTTCTTCCGCCGGACGACATTCTTGATCGGCTAACCACCGAAGTGGATAAGGCCTTCCAGAAAGCCGAAGAGACCTTTTCTCCTGTTGTGACCTGCATCTTCAAGGGCGTTCGGTACGAGACCATCACCGAAGACGCCCATTTCCGCGAACGGATTGAAAAGTACTTCAAGAGAGATGCGGCGCAGCTTCTCTCAGAATACGACGCATCACGCGCAGAGGCCCTCTCCGGAAAATGAACATTCCAGCACTCAAGGCTTTCGCTCCTGCAGTTCGTCGCCAGCTTATTGAGGCGGTCACGTTGCAGCTCAATCACGCTCTCACGGCCCGGACGCCGGACTATCTGGATACGTACGCTCCTCAGGTTGCCGCACTCCGCAAGCTCGAGCAGGAAGACAGAACCGGCTTGATCGAACGGGTTGCCTATACCTGGTTCAACCGGCTCGCGGCGCTGCGGTTTCTGGATGCGAGGGGATGGCATCCTTTTGGCGCCCGCGTACTCACGGCGGCAACACCGGATGAGACGCAGCCTGAACTGCTAAAGCTCTTGCGCTCGGGTCACTGCCCCGCGGAACTTCAACGTCACGTTCCCCTCGATCGAATCAATGGACTGCTCGATGGGCGCATACCATCAAACAACCCGCAGGGCGAGGTCTATCGCCACCTGGTCCTGGCTGCCTGCCACTTCTACCACGCGCTGTTGCCCAACATTTTTGAGAAGCTGGATGACGAGACTGAGCTGCTGCTGCCAAACGATCTGCTCACGGAGCAGTCTGTGGCACAGGGATTCCGCACTGAGATTTCTGACGAGGATTGTTCCGAGGTGGAGATTCTCGGCTGGCTCTACCAGTTCTACATCTCAGAGAAGAAAGAGCAGGTCATGGCCCGGAAATCGGCGGTTTCGACCGAGGATATTCCTGCTGTCACTCAGCTTTTCACGCCGCATTGGATCGTTCGATACCTCGTTGAGAACTCCCTTGGTAAGTTGTGGCTCCTGAACCACCCCGACTCCCGGCTGCGCGAGCAGATGCCTTACTACATTGAGGGAGATCCCGAGACTGACTTCCTGCGCGTCTCGGGACCGGAGGAAATCAAGATCTGCGACCCCGCGGTTGGCAGCGGACACATGCTTACCTACGCCTTCGAGCTCCTGTACGTCATCTATGAGGAACAAGGATATGCCCCCAGTGAGATTCCCGCACTCATCCTTAGAAACAATCTCCACGGGCTCGACATATGCCCTCGTGCCGCGCAACTAGCTGAGCTGGCCCTCGCCTTCAAAGCGAGGGAGAAGTCGAGTGGGTTTTTCAGGTCCGGCAATCTTGTTCGACCCCATATCCTCGCACTTCAGAACGTCCATTTTGCTCAAGACGAACTGCGCGGCTATATAGAGGCGCTTCGCTTGGGCGATCTTTTCGAAGCGTCTATGCTCCAGCTCCTCCATCAATTTGAAGAGGCGATGACCTTCGGCTCGTTGATCCAACCTTGTCTCGAAGAACAACAGATTGCATTTGCGCGTGGCCTCATTGAGGTGAAGGAGCCTGGCGGCAATCTTTTTCTAAGCGAGACTCACCAGAAGGTACTGCGCGTCCTTGAACAGGCGCAAATGCTTCGTCAGCGCTATCACATTGTCGTGGAAAACCCGCCATATTGCGGCTCTCGGTACATGAACACTGCGGTCTCCAAACTTGCGAAAGCGGCATTCAAGGATGGAAGCGGCGATATGTTCGCAATGTTTGTTCTAAGAACCCTCGACATGGCGAAGCCCGGAGGTTTTCTTGGCGTAGTATGTCCGTTTGTTTGGATGTTTATCTCGACCTACAAGGAGTTCCGCCGTTTTCTCTTAAGAAACGTGACGTTTGAATCTATGGTGCGATTGGAATACAACGGGTTCGAACCCGCATGCATTCCTGTTAGCACTTGGGTCGTCACCCTGAAGCAGAATAGCGAACGAATGAGTCAATTTATTGATCTTTCGGAATTCAAAGGCATTGAAAACCAAGGCCCCAAAACCTTAGAGGCTATCAAGAATCCGCAAGTTGACTGGTACTTTAGGACTAACTGTTCTGAGTTCTTACAGATTCCAACAGCACCTTTCGCCTATCTAGTCAGCAGTAGGTTCATACGAACGTTTACGCTTCCGAGAAAGTTGGAGGATTTAGTGGAGTTCACTGGATCCCCCAACAAGACGGGGGATAATGGGCGGTTTATCCGCCTTTGGTGGGAGATTTCGTCGTCAGGAATAGGGGAGGTAAAGCGCTGGGTCTTCTATTCAAAAGGTGGGGGTAATCGAAAATGGTGGGGACTATTGGAGGACGTCATCGATTGGTCGATCGGTGCTCGGAGTTTTTATCGTGAGAACAAAACTTCGAATCTGCTGGATTCTCGATTCTGGTTTCGGCCGGGCATCACATATTCGATGCTTACTTCAAATCAGGCGACCTTTCGCCGACTTCCTATGGGTGCGGTTTATGACATGGGAGGACCGGCATTCCACCCTTTGAAGCCTGAAGACGAGCTGCTGCTCTTGGCCTTGTGTAATTCCCGGTTCGCAGATAGAGCTTTCGACATTTTGAATCCTACATTGAATCTTCAGGTTTCGGATGTCAAAAGCCTTCCGATCCCGGACATGCAGGATTCAATCAAGATTAGAATCACGGAGAACACTCGATGGTGCGAAAAAGCAGCACGTGCTGACTGGGACAATTGGGAAACTTCATGGGGTTTCCAAGACCATCTGCTGCAGCGGTCAGGACTGAGAGCCGATAGCCTGAATGCCAGTTGGCGGAATTGGGAGGCACAGTGCGCCGCCACTATCTCTAAGACTATGGAGTTGGAGACTGAGAACAACCGGCTCTTCATCGAGGCTTATGGACTTGTCGGAGAGCTGACGCCAGAAGTTCCGGCGGAGCAGATTACCCTCGCTCGTGCAGATGCGCGCCGCGACACGGCAGCTTTCCTCTCGTATGCCGTCGGCTGCATGATGGGCCGTTATTCGCTCGATCATCCAGGCCTCATCCTCGCTAACGCTGGGGAGTCTGTTCCTGATTATCTGGATAAGGTCGGGCTGACCCGCGACCAACTCACCTTTGCTCCAGACGATGATGGCATCATCCCAGTGCTCGATGGGGAGTGGTTCGAGGACGACATTGTATCTCGCACCCGCGAGTTTCTCCGCGCCACCTTTGGAGAAGCCACGCTGCGGGAGAACATTCGCTTCATCGAAGAGTCGCTCGGCCGGGAGCTTCGGAACTATTTTCTCGCTGACTTCTACAGAGACCATCTCCAGACCTACAGGAAGCGCCCTATCTACTGGATGATCCAGAGCCCCAAGAAGGGCTTCAGCGTGTTGATCTACCTACACCGCTATACGCGCGACACGATGAACCTGGTGCTGAATCGCTATTTGCGCGAGTTCCAGGTCAAGCTGCGCAGCCGCATCTCGCATCTGGCGAATGTGCAAGCAAGCAGTGCCACAAGCACCCGCGACAAGACGGCGGCTCGCAAGGAGTTCGACAAACTGACCAAGACGCTCCGCGAATGTGAGGAATGGGAGCGTCAGGTCGTCCTGCCCCTGGCGCAGGCTCGCATCGAACTCGACCTGGACGATGGAGTGAAGGTTAACTACCTTAAACTTGAAGAAGCGTTGGCCACGATTCCAGGCCTGGCAGCGGCAGAGGATTGATGCGATGAATCGAATCCACGAAAGCTTGCAGCGGGTACTTGAGCGAAACCGTCTGGTCTTCTGGTATGACTCCGAGGGTGAGTGGGCTCAGACCTTGGACGAGTTCGCCGACCCGTCTGTAACCAAGCTGCGCGTGGAGCGTAACGAGTTTGGCACAAAGGTTCGGATCTTCCGTGACCCGAATCCCGAGGCTAAGTTCCTGCTCTACATCCCCTCGCAACGGCCTGCTGACCCGGACAACTGGCTCCTCGACCTGCTGTTGCAAGGCTACGAGTACAAGGCCGACAAGGCATCCCTCGCACTACAGGCTGTCGGCCTACCGCACGAGTTCATCCATCTGGCGATGGAGCACGCCAATTTCTTCGCCAGCGAAGAGCGAACTGAGCAGCTCAGAGAGCGCATCGACAAGAATGACCAGGAGCGAGACGTCCGGCTGAAGATGATGGTGATCCTGGCAGGAAATGACGTGGCGGTCGATATCGATTCGCTGCTCCTGCACTTCCTTGCCGTTGGCAGCCCGACAGATCTTTTCGATCCGGTCACGGAGTGCCTTGATGCTTCGGGTCTGGTCGAGCCGTTTTGGCGTGAAGTGGGGCGGACATTCGGCTATGCCGCCGCGAGTCCTTCGCGCCGCGATTTTGCAGTGTCGCTGTTCAGAGGCGCCAATCCGCTCGATGGTATGGTTCCCCTCCATCCCCATGCCAAGGTCTTTCTCCAGCGATGGAAGGACAGCCAAACCTACAAAGAGTCGTTCCGCACGTGGGCGAACCAGATGGCGCGGGAACTTCAGATCGAAACGGCACTCAATGCAGTGGACGATCCTGCTGTGCTTGGCGACTGGGACACATTCGAGATCTTCGAGAAGTTCACTTTGCATTGGATCTGCCGGTGCTTCGAAAACAACGCGTCAGCGACTGACATCCTTGAGCGGATTCAAAAGCGTCGCCATTCTTTTTGGCAACCGGAGCACAGCGAAGGATATTCAGCGCTGGAACGAGCAGTTGAGCTGCGGGAGCTGTTACGGTCCGCGGAACTGACGGTAGAGTCAATTGACGCTGGATTGACTCGATATGTCGCCAGTTGGTGGCGAATTGACCAGGCTTACCGACACTGCATCCGCAGCATCCGCGCCTATGGGCAGGTGCAGGTGATGGGGCAGATCAGCCAGTTGGTTGAAAAAGCCTACCTCAACAACTTCTTGCTACCGCTAGCGGACCGATGGAGCGATCAAGTCTGGCGGCTCGACAAGTGGCGTTGTGAAAGCTCGCGCTCGCAAAATCAGTTCTTTGACGCCTATGTGAAGCCGTTCCTGGCCAAGGACCAGAAGGTGTTCGTCATTATTTCGGACGCACTCCGGTTTGAGGCAGCAGCAGATTTTGCCAACAAGCTTCAGTCGGCGAATCGATGGTCGGCCGAGTTAGAGGCCATGTTTGGATCGCTACCCTCGTATACTCAGCTCGGCATGGCATCACTGCTACCTGGGAGAGAACTGGCCGTAAACGCGGACACTGCAGTTGTGAGCGTGGATGGCCAAAGCACAGCCGGAACAGAAAATCGGGGGCAGATTCTGAGTGCAGCCTGCAACGCTCGGGCAACTGCCATCCAAGCTGAAGATTTTCTGGAGCTGAACAGCAAGACTGATGGCCGCGCTCTGATGCGCGACCATGACGCAATTTACATTTTCCATAACGTCATTGACAAGATAGGAGATACCGCCGGCACGGAGGCAAGGACCTTCGATGCCGTAGAGCAGGCCTTCGACGAGTTGGAACAGATCATCAAGAAGGTCGCCAATATCAACGGAACGAACATGCTGCTGACGGCGGATCACGGATTTCTTTTCCAGCAGGATGATGTGTATGAGGACGATATGGCGATACTTCCGCCAGCTGGCGAGTGGACTTATCGCAACCGGCGCTTCGCCTTTGGAAGGGCATTGGCGCCGAGTCCCGCAGTGAAGGTATTCGATCCGGCAGATCTTGGGTGGGCTGGCGACTTCTCTGTTGCCTTTCCCAGGTCCTTGGGCCGATTCCCGCTCCAGGGGTCAGGTAAACGCTATGTCCACGGTGGCATTAGCCTGCAAGAGATAGTGGTCCCGGTTGTCAAGATCCATAAAGCCAGAACCGATGACACTTCTCGGGTTGAAGTCGAAGTGCTTCGAATCCCTGCCAAGGTGACCACAGGCCAAGTTGCAGTCTCGCTGTTTCAGAACAGGCCAGCCATCGATAAAGTCTTGCCCCGAACTCTTCGAGTTGGCCTCTACTCGAAGGATGGGAAAGAGCTGTCTGAGGTCAAGACCCTCACGTTCGATTTGAAGCAGGGCGAGGCTCGTCAGCGTGAAGTGAGCATACTGCTCTCGCTCGCCCGCGCAGCAGATGCCTACAATAACCAGGATGTCGAGTTGCGGCTTGAGGAGACTGTACAAGGCACCAATCAAACAGTCGTTTATAAAGCACACACCCTAAGGCTCCAGAAACCATTTGCGAGTGACTTCGATGAACTCTGAGACTACGCCAATTGAACCAGTTGAGGCCGAGGTTCCAGTCGTGACCCAGCCAAGTTCGCTGGATAAAAAGATTCTCCAGCATTTCTCGGGACTCGTAGTACGGAAGGACCTTACGCACGGCCTCAAACAGAACGCCGTTGTTCCAACGTATGTTCTTGAGTACCTGCTGGGACAGCACTGCGCCTCGGATGACATCGAGGTGATCAAATCCGGCCTCGCGTCTGTCCAGCGCATTCTCGCGAAGCATTATGTCCATCGCAATCAAGCGGAATTAGTGAAATCCACCATCAAGGAAAAGGGAAGCCACAAGGTTATCGATAAGCTCACCGTCGAACTGAACGATAAGGGGGGCTTCTACGAAGCTGAGTTTACAAACCTTGGCCTAAAAAAGGTGCCCATTTCTGACGATTTTGTGCGGCGGTATCCAAAGCTCCTAGTTGGTGGAATCTGGTGCATCACCGACGTGACTTACGAGGTATCGGAGGATCCAAAGGCGAGCCCATGGCAGATCGATACCCTCAAGCCTATTCAGGTTGCGAGCATTGACTACGACGATTTTTTAAAAGCAAGGGGACAATTCACTACAGAGGAGTGGATGGATGTCCTGATGCAGACGATTGGCTTTAACCCAGAGATGTTCAGCCGCAGGGCTAAACTCCTGACCTTAATTCGCCTCGTACCGTACTGCGAGCGCAACTACAATCTTCTCGAATTGGGGCCGAAGGGTACCGGCAAATCCCATATCTATGCGGAGTTCTCGCCTCATGGGATGCTGATCTCCGGCTCTGAGGTCACAACTCCAAAGCTCTTTGTCAATAATGCAAGTGGGAAGATTGGCCTTGTAGGTTACTGGGACTGTGTTTGTTTTGATGAGTTTGCAGGTAAAGACAAGAGAATCGACAAGGCCTTAGTAGACATCATGAAGAACTACATGGCCAACCGGTCATTCTCACGTGGGATCGAACAGCTGACGGCCGAAGCGTCGATGGTGTTCATGGGGAACACGCAAAAGTCAGTCGCTTACATGCTCAAGCATTCGCACTTCTTTGAACCCCTTCCCGACAAGTACATTGACTCGGCTTTTCTAGACCGGATCCATGCATTCAATCCCGGTTGGGAAGTTGCGCCCATCCGTCACGAGCTATTCACCAATGGTTACGGGTTCGTTGTCGATTATTTAGCCGAGGTCTTAAAGCATTTGCGAACCGAGGACTTCACTAGTGCTTATAAAGCAGACTTCGAGATCACTTCGGAAGTGTCAACGCGGGATCAGACCGGATTTGAAAAGACTTTCTCGGGTTTGATGAAGATTCTTTTCCCGGGCGGGAAAGCTAACGCCCAGGAGGTAGGTGAGCTCCTCAGTTTTTCGATGGAAGCGCGTCGAAGGGTGCGCGAGCATATTCTGCGCATCGACGATACATTTGCGCCTCACGACTTTTCCTATCGCTCGTTGGTCGACGGTAGATCTCTCACTGTCGTCACTCCAGAGGAGGCACAGTACCCCACATTCGCTAGGCCTAAAGGGAGGAATACAGATTCAGGAACAACGGTTGATGCTAAGCAGAACGAAGCGTCGTCTCAGATGAGTTTTCCGGAGCCTCCGCCAAGAGCGCCGGCAGCCTCAGAAATGCCCGATGCTGCGCAACCTGGGCATGTCGTCGTTCCCGAGAACACTAAAGGCTGGAGCTATCGACGTCTTTTTGCTAATCATCTCAAGGGTGCTCGTCGAATCGTTGTGAATGATCCTTACGTGCGACTCTTTTTCCAAGCAAGAAACGTCATGGAATTCCTTCAAATGGTCTATGAAGTCGTTCCTGAAGGTGACGAGATCACGGTGGAGCTAGTTACCCAGCCAGACAAGGAGTCTCCGTCTAGGCAGGAGGAGAACCTAAATCAAATAGTTAGTGCCTTCGAGGGGTCCAGCATTTCGTTTTCGTGGAAATTTGATCCCAATCCAAATTTCCATGCCCGAAGCATTACAACAGATACTGGCTGGAAAATCACTATCGATCGCGGCCTTGACATCTTTCAACGGTTTGAGACTGGTCCGTTCTCCTTAGAGCAAGCCCTCCAAGAAGCTCGGCTGACTAGAGGCGCCGAGGTCACGTATTTGCGGATTTAAGCTCTCAGCCGAGGAGGACGGTTCACTTATGAAGGTCTTCCATCGGTAATTGCAGATTAGCACATCAGTTACTGTCTAGAAACCGCACCTCGCCGGTATACTATGAAGTGTCGGAACTCATTTCTCCCCCCAATCGAGACATCATCGAGATTTCGCCGCCCGCGAACATCTTCGCAGTCGAATTCGCGTCTGAGCGACACCTCGGAGTGTCCGTCATCCTTCCTGCGACCTGTGAGTTAATGGCACGGCTGGAAGCATGGCGCTTGTTCCCAGAATACAAACGCAACTCCTCGGCGACATCGGTGTACCGGATTCAGTTCGCAGAATACGACTGGGAAACTGACCGCTTCATTGTTGTGAAGCAAAGGAAGCGGCAAACAATTCCGGTGTTCTTTGCCGACCAGCCCAATCAAAATCCAAAGAAGAAGAGGCGGACTGAGGAGTCATCCGAATGACGCGCATCTGGGAACGTCTCTTTGTTGGTAGCCTCCAAGATGCCGAACGGCTTTCGCGGAAGAACCTGAATCAAATTGCAACCGTGATTTCTCTCTGCGAGCAATGCGTAGAGCTCAAGGCAGCAGATGTTCGGTACATTCATCTGCCTTTTGAGGATGACGAGCCTGTGCCGATGCGCCAGTTCAATGCGGTGATGGACGCAATGGCGATAAACATCCGGAAAGGTACTGTCCTCGTCAACTGTGGCGTCGGGATTAGCCGCGCTCCAATTCTGACCGCCGCATACCTCCACCTTGTCGGCTACAAGAACATTGACGCCGCCATCGAGGAAATTAGGCAGTTGCGGCCAATCATTGAACCGTCACAAATCTTGATGAACAGTGTGAAGGAGAACCTCCGATGAATTCCGCTACGAGATGGATTCTCACCCGCATCGCCAAACGGGCGGCATGGAATTTCCGCCGCGACCGGGCTCTGCATCAGAGACAGGTGCTTTTGGCATGGTATCGAATCATGCATCATGCGCTTAATGACGGGATTGAAGACCACTTTGGCGTCCTCAAGGAAATGTCACAGGACGCTCATGACAAGGTATGGGGACGCAGTATCTGAGATTCGGCGGCTACGGCCAATCATCAGTTTATCTGACGTTATTCTCCAAAGCGTAAAGGAGCATGGGCAATGAAGAAGGCGGTCTTCTACGGTCGCATCTCGAGGTCGGATGAGAGTCTGGAATCGCAGTTCGTCCTGCTTCGCGAGATTGCCACACAGCGCGGATTTGAAATTGCCGGGGTCTACAGCGATCTTGCATCATGCAGCAGCAAGACCAAGCGTGCAGGAATTGAGGCCCTCCTGCGGGATGCGAGGCGGGGAGTATTCTCGGCCGTCCTCACCTCCGGCCTTGATAGGTTGTGCACCAGCCTCAAGAATTTCTGTGAGTTGGTCCTGGAGCTTGACGGGCTCGGTATCCAGTTGATTTCCGCCAAGGAAGCGGTTGATACTGCCACGCCAGCAGGACGAGTCTTTGTGGCGACTCTCGACTGCATCGAGGACTTGCATAAGAGCCACAAGCGCGAACGGATCAAGGGCGCAATGCGCCGGCGCAAGTTGGACGGCCTTCCAATAGGAAGGGTTCCTCTCTGCATTGACCGTGGCGCGGTTGTGGCGGATCGACTCGGCGGTCTATCCCTCAGCCAAACGGCGCAGCGGCACGGAATCTCACGAACGACTGTAATAAGGCTCGTCCGGGAAGCTCAAGGGCGCCTATTGGCAACCTTTGCACAGCTGCCACAACCGACACAACAACACGCAGAACGTGCGGCATGAAGCACATGCCACCCCGCCAACCCATTCACCATGCAAAGGAGAAAGCATGAAGACATTCGATAATTCCGGACGCCTTGTCGCTGAAATCAATCGCTTCCGCACAGCCGATGGAAAGACAGTCACAACGAGCACGCAATACAACACGTACAACGGCCAACCCACCAACCAGAACATTTCAGTCCAGCAGCCAGACGGCAAGGTGACCACGACAAACGTGATTAACGGCAAACTGCTGCCATAGCTATAGATGGTTCATGGATCTTAAGCTGCTACGGCCTTGCATACGGGGCGGAACCATATGGGGCATATATGGCCCGCCCAAATTCCTTCGAACGCTCTATTAAGGCCGGGAATTTATCTTGGGCTGTGATAGCCGTCCTTGTAGGCGTTCTTACGCCAAGGCCATGCTTTCGTGAGAAGGATAATCTCAATGTCGGAAATAGCCATCGCCTCTGCCTCTGTTCCCCGCAAGCCGGTTGTCTCTGCGGATGATAATGTTCAGTCGGTTCCGCTCACGCTCGTTGTCACCGATTACGAGTCGGTGGCGGAATTGCTTCAGAAGACCGAAGGCCGGGAGCGTGATGAGTACGCTCTCGCCTCATTGCGAATCGGCATCCTCGCCCTGAAACACGCACGTGGGCAGATTGACGCCGACGCTGTGAAGCGTGAGGGTGAACGGCTTCTGGCAGATCTGAAGAGCGCCCTGGATCAGTCTCGGAGTGACATCCATACAAATCTGACGAGTGCACTCAAGGAATACTTCGACCCAGTGAGCGGTAGGTTCCAAGAGCGTGTGGAGCGCCTGATTAGACAGGATGGCGATCTTGAGCAGGTTTTGCGGCGCCAGGTTGGCAACGACGGTTCCGAACTGGCTAAGACTCTCGCCGCTCATATAGGCGAGAACAGTCCATTGATGAAGCTCCTGGATCCCGAGGAATCAAATGGGCTTGTTTCCTCAATCCGATCCACAATCTCGGCGGTAGTAGGGCAAGAACAAGAGCACATCCTCAGCGAGTTTTCTCTCGACAACGACCAGGGAGCCCTGAAGCGCCTCGTCAACGAATTGACGCAAGCGAACGGCAAGCTCAAAACCGACCTCGCTGCTGAAATCGGCAGCGTCGTCCAGGAGTTCTCGCTGGACAGAGAGGACTCGGCTCTGAGCCGACTCGTCAAGAGAGTTGAGATCGCCGAGGAGACCATCACTAAAGAGTTTTCGCTCGATGAAGAGGACTCAGCACTGTCCCGGCTCTCGTCGGTGATCAACGAGGCGAAGGGCGCGATTGACGCCAATTTGACTCTAGACACCGAAAGTTCCGCCCTATCTCAGCTTAAGCGAGAACTTGTGGCCATCTTCAGTGCCCACGAACAAAAGGTGCAGGAATTCCAGAGCAATGTGCAAGCGGCTCTGGAGGCGATGAAGGCGCAGCGCAAAGAGTCTGCCCGTTCAACCCAGCATGGAAACGATTTCGAAGCCGCGGCATCCGAATTTGTGGAGAAGGAGGCCCAGAAGTCTGGAGACATCGCAAGCAGCACGGGGGCGACGACCGGGCTGATCAAGAACTGCAAGGTCGGTGATGTCGTCGTTGAACTCGGTCCTGACTGTGCTGCGGCCAGGGAGAAGTTCGTGATCGAGGCAAAGGAAGATTCCAGCTACACGTTGGCGAGAGCTCGCACCGAGATCGAGATTGCACGGAAGAACCGTGGCGCAAGAGTGGGTTTGTTTTTGTTCTCTGCTAAAACGGCACCTGAAGGAATCGACATGTTGGTTCGGCATGGCGATGATGTGTTCCTGGTGTGGGACGCCGAGAAGATCGAGTCCGATGTCATCCTGCGTGCGGGTCTCTCGCTGGCAAAAGCCCTGTGCGTGCGGCAACAGAAAAATAGGGATGACGTGGAGGGCAACTGGGAAGACATCGACGCCGCGATTCTGGCAGTCGAGAAAGAGGCTGGTCGTTTGGCAAGCATGAAGACATGGACTGAGACCATCCAGTCAAACAGCGGAAAGATTCTGGATGAGGTTCGCAAGATGGCGGACAATCTGGAGAAGCAGGTGGCGGTGCTTCGTGAGAATGTGGAGACCTTGAGGCAGGAATAGTAGGCCTCAAGCCTGAATTCGGCCTTCCTTTTGCTGATTGCAGGCCTGCCAGCCAAGCGTTCAGATGGTTGCCGGGACGATCGTCAGTTCTGTATTCGATGACGGCGGGACCCTGCGGCGTTTGAACTAAGCCGCTGTCGTGGCGGTTTCTGGGGCTGTGGCCTAGCATTGCATGGGGTCCGATCATTGCGCTCGTCAAGCGAAGATGCCGCCTCGGTTACGTGTGTACTGGTCCCTCTTCTCGAACTAGCGCCCGTGCCCATGAAAGAATCAGCGGCGCGATCGGCTGCAGACGGGCTCCGCTCCACGCTTGAGGGAAATTCCGCGATGACAAAGCATATTCGCGCAACGCAACGGTCCTTGGAACAGCATGGAAGCTCAGCTGAATACCGTTGATCCTTACTAGGATCAGGTCCTCGCTTGATAGGTAAAGCTCTGTCGAATCTGGAGTGTTTCTGATCAAATCCTCAAGGCACCGGCTCAGATGTGCTTTGAAAGAATAGACGTCCTTTTCGAGTTCTTGAGTTCCCTTGTACAGTCGCAGCTTTCTATTCAAAGCGGCGTTAAGGAGATTCGCACACGCGAGCACATATGCCGCATCGCCTTTTGTCACGATCGCTCTGTCTAATCCCGCCTTGGCCTCTCGCAGCTCAGAGGTCTTTATTTCAATTCGGCCCTCAGCGCCGCTCAAGATTCTAGTCCGAAGCTCTAGTTCTGTGCTCGATTCAGAGATCGTCTCATCGAAGTGAAGGTGGTTCATCAAGAAACGCAGCTGGGGTAAATATCTGGCCCGAACCGCCGCTGAACCCATACCGAGAAGTTCGCTTAGGGAAATGACATTGGCGTTGATTGCTGCGCAGCGATGGTGCTTTGTGAATGTCGGATGGCAATACACAACCAAGAGCTTTTTGCAATTTGCTGAGTTCGCAATCGCGATCCTGTGTGCCTTCTCTTCAGTGAAACCGTACATGATCCAAAAGTCGTTTCCGGAGCGAAGAAATGGTTGTGCTTCTTGTATCTGGTCACCCACGGTGGGCCGACCCCGCGCTTGGCAAGTCCCAAGTGTGGAACTCAACTTCAAGGAACCAAAGATATCTCTTGCCACATAGGAGATGAGAGACCTAAATAGCATGCCCGAGATCGGCACGGATCTTTCCGCTTCGATTTGTTCTAGCCCTCCTGCCATGAATTTTCGAAGCAGTCCTTTAGACGGGTCTTGTTCCTTCGTAAAAAGCGTGATGAAGTCTCCGTCAGGTGTGGCTACGACTTGGAACACTTCATCCCATTGACGATTCCTCCATCGTTGTGATGGAGAGAGCGCTTCAGATTTAAGGTGAATTAGGAAATTAGTGCGTCCGTTGTTTCCGATAAAACAGTGTTGAACCTTGGCGGTAAACCGGCCGGAAGAGGACTGGATGTCTTGAGGCGTGCCGATCGCTGTCTGGCTATAGTCTAGAGCTGCAAAAACCTCCCACGGGTAGAGCTCTCTGCACCACTTCGCGTCATGGTCCTCCTCATGATTCGCAAGCCATGTATCGAATGAGATTGAGAGCATCTGCACCTAAGGGCCTCCAGAATCATGATGGCATCGGAACGGTGATGGCCATTGCCTAGTCTGCACCGTTGGTTGCTCTGGCTCAGTGCTGGCTAGCCGTGATATAACACGCCGATTATGAGGCGTGCGCTTGTGATTGCTTGGAAACCCTTTTGAGCCTTTCCCGCTGAGAGAACCTCTGACGAGCCGAGGCCTCCGATGCTTTCGAATTGCCGAAGATGAAGTAGTTCGCCCGGAAGGGTTTCCCCGACGCGCTTGAAGATGCTTGACCCGTCATCGAGTGCTAGCGCGACGAGCGCGCCCTTATGGTGACCCAATTCCGTCAGTTCGATCTTGCTGCCGCCAAGCACAACTTGCTTTTCGAGCGCAAGTGGAACTGCGCTTTCATCAGTTACACGAAAGGCGATCTCGACCCGCTTTAAGACGTCGCCCGCGTCGACTTGCACCGCTTCGTCCTGACCCTTCCCAACGGTGATGGTGTGGTCGAAGATAATTCCGACCACCTGATGGATGGCGGCCTCCCCTTCGGTGAGAAAAACCGTCTTTGGTGTCTTCGTCCTCGGGTCGGGGATATCCGCTGTGAGGGCAATGACGCTTGTCCCCGCGCCGCGGAGCAGGCGACGCGCGTATACGGAGTTACCATGGCGGGCGATCACGAGCCGCCGGTCCGCCGCTGGGCCCGGAACGGCTTCCGCGAGGGCCAGTGCGCCAGCTGGCGCTGCGAACCCAAAATTGTCGCGCCGTAGAAAGTAGGCCACCACACCGTCGAGAAGATGAGGGTCTAGAATCTCCGGCGGCGATTGGGACTGGCCGTAGGGAGCGTACTGAGTGAACGCCGCAAGATCCGGGCAGATCAACACATTCAGGGCGGGCGCGGTCATTGGAACGAGCGCCAGGGGCGCTTTGAGTGTAGATTGGTCCTTTGGGGCGTCCCTTCGTCGCCAGCGGTAGCATTCCTCATACATTTGCTCTACGAGTTCGAGCAGTTCCACTAGATCGTCCGCACACTGTGCTACGTCGGCAGCCCGGATATCTTGGCGTCGACCATGGTGGGCCTTGTTCATGAGGACAATCACGGGCGAGCCGTCGGCCAGTGCCGTGTGCTCGGCAAAGCGCCTGAAAACGTGGGCGCTGAACATCCCCTGTGGGCCTGATTTCACTACCTGGCGTAGGCGTTGGAGGAAGGTGGCGAGCGTCGGGTTTTGGTTGGTGATTGCCCACGCCGCATGACCCGGGTCGTCGAACATGTCGCCAAGCCTGGATTCAAAGAAGACTCGGCAGCCGTCTGCGAAGTTGCGCGCGGGCTCCTCCGCATTTCGGTCGACATCGAACTGTTCTTTGCGCTGCTCGATGGTTGGGAGCGGCGGCGTGGTTCTGATGACCGGTTGTTGCCGCGTCGCGGGGTGCACCCCGAGGTGTTCGATGCCGCCCGCAATTGAGAGGCCGGCGACACAGGTGGAAAGCGCGGATCGTAGGAGGTAAGGACCACTTGCGCTCCCGCATCCACAAGATGAGTGAGCGCTGCGGCGAGACGTTCTCGATTTTCATCGTCGAGCAGCTCTTGCAGGTCGTCGAGCACTAAGGTCGTTAGGCCACCTCGTTCCTTAAGTACATGCACCCAGAAAGCGAAAAAGAATGCTACGAGGCTCGCACGAAGAGCGGAGGCATTTGTTACGTGCTGTGCTGGCGCTGCGACACCGCCTGCCTGCACGACAAGATCCAGTTCGCCTTTGCGGCCCATGCCGGTATCGATAAGCTCTTGGGCTGTGTCGGGGAATGCTCCAAGATAAATTCGAGAGCGCCATGTTGCAGCATCCTTCCTCAGCGTCTTACGCAGCTGATTGACCTGCTCGTCTGCGAGCTTCCACAGGCTTGCGAGGTTTGCGAGGGCCGCGCTAGCGGTGGCGTATTCGTTGAGCCGCTTTTCGGCAGCACGACGCGTTCTCAGATGCTGCTTGAGCCTACTGCACTGGGTGAAAGCGTCAGAGATCGGCTTGGCGGCTTTCACTGTGGCTTCGAGACCGAGCAGCTTTCCGGTCAGCGTCGCCCTTTCGCTCGGCTCGGCTTCCTTCGGTGCGCGCCCAAGGACGCGCGTCACGATTTCCTGCACAGTTCTATCGTTGCCTTGCCGCCATCGGGCGAGGCGGATCGCAGCGTCGAGGCGCTTAAGCGCTTGGCTGAGTGCGGTGCATCCGGTCGGGAGTGCTATCTGGGAGGGGCTGGCGAGCGTTGGGCAATTATTGGCGGCGAGATCAAAGGCAGACGCAGTTTGGGTTCTTAGATCCGCCAAGACGCCCTGAAACGGTTCAAAGCTGAATAGCTCGTCGGAGATGGCCGCTCGGAGGAGATCGCGAGGGTGTTCCGGCGGGTCTGTCGCCGTCTCGGCCCGGAGCGCCTCAGGCAGGCTGCGCATGAGTTCGCCCAGCACGTTCTCTTCCCATCGGGCAAGCGTCTGCGAAAGCAGCACTGCATCGGACGCAGCCTCGTGCAGATGCTTTGTGACCGGTCGGCCGGTGGCAGGATCAAGCGCGTGCTGGAGACTGCCGCCGCAGACGACGCAGATGTCGTCTTTGCGCTGCGGGTCGGGGTGATCAGCAATCCAGGTCGCAACTCTGGCATAGAGTCGGGTGCGCGCTGCCGTCGTCGGGTTCTGCGCAAGGGCATCGAGGGTCTTTGCTTCCAAAAGAATATCCCGGCTTTTGGCCTCTGCGGCTTCGAGTTGTTCTGTCTTGAGCTGACGCAAAGCTTCAAGGCGCGCGGCTGAAGGGAGGTTCTGTGGTTGGCTTACTCGCTCGAGTGCCCGGCCGATACTCCTCTCAAGTTCGGATAGAAGCGCTTGGTTGGTTGGGTCGAAGCGCTTTCCCAAAATGTCGCGCGCGGACTGGTACGCGCTAGCTTTTGCGTCTTCGAAATGTCTGGTGATTTGATCCAGTGTTCCTTCGATGGCTTTGTCATCGGACGGCTGTGGAATGGTCTGAGTCGGGTTCAGCGTAGGGTGCTCGAGCAAAATGTTTCCGAGGTCAGCCTTCGCCACGCCGTAGTCGAGGTCCGCACGATCTCGGTCGGATGCCTTGGCCTTTACGAACTCTTTGTCGATCTTGGTCTTCGCTCGACGCACATGCTCGGCAAGATCGACGAGCGCGGCAAGGCCTGTGAGCTGTGAGACTGCGCGGCCCAATTCAGATTCCGATCCGACCTTGATCAGCGGAAGGAGTGCCGGCATCACAGTCCCAATGCGAAGTGCAATCGGATCGACGCCGAGAACCGAGAGGTCCGGAGGGGACTCCTTTGGTTTGCCTTGCGGAGTGCGGCTCAGGCTCCGACGGATTGCGGGGAGCTCCGCGCCTATCTCGTCGGCGAATGTCAGTTCAACCCACGTGTCCGATGGCACCCACGGCTGGTCGGGGCGGTACTGGTCCACGTTTGGCATTGGTGTGAGGGACGACAGCTTGTGCGTGGATTGCTCATCATCTTCATTTTCTGGTGCGACCCAGCAGTCAAAATCCTCAGCGGGTTCGGGTTCCCGCTGAGGGCGCAATATCTCCCCGGTCAGAACCCAGATGATTGCGTTGAGCAAAGAGGTTTTCCCGGAACCATTCCTGCCCTCGAAGAGCGTGAGTGGAGAGGTGAACTCGTGGACGTAGTTATCGGGCGCGGCACCGGGCGTTCCGAACTTGTGGAGGCCGGCAAACCTGTGCGCGGCCATCATTTTCAACCGCAAACGCCGAGTGTTAGCGTGCGCTGGTCGCGCAGGCAGCGCGGGCAATTCGGGTGGCTTCAGAAGAATTGCGTCGACCAAATCCTCGCCGTGCTGCGCGGTCACGTTGGCCGCCCACTCCGATGGCCCTTTCTTGCGGTACCAGTCGAGGGCGCTACGAGTCCGCTCGTCCTGCAAAGCGAATTCCTTTGCTGCTCCCGTTAGGACGGGTCTGCCGCTGACCAGGTCGGTGATCAGGGAGTCAAGGGTATGAAGATGTAGGGATCGTGGTTCGGGTTCGGTCATGCGGCCTCCTTTCGGAGGTACTGGAGATGAACTCTGGAGCGCAAATCGGACTCAACTCAAAGTCTATTCGAGTGTTGTGGATGCCGTTGAAAGAAAATGGTACTCGACGTCCGTTCCTGAGCTAGGACGCTCCCGACACGAAGCCGCTGCCCCCTCGAAACAGAGACATTCCCCCGATTAGCAATCCCAAGTCGGCGTTGCTACCGGAATCCCGGCCCCCGGGCCACACGTTGGGGCCGCGAGGCTTCCTGACCCTGCCGCGTTTAATATTCCTCATCCCAATCAAGCAGCAATTTGGCGTTCTCTCCATCTTCTCGGGGCTCTCGGGTCTGCGAGTCTACACAGGTGCCGGCTCATCCTACCGAACAGGCACCGCCCGAGATGTTTCCGTGCTGGACAATAGTCCATGCTCGTCGGCGGAAAGCCCGTGTCCATGCCGCCGGCACACGACCGGTTCCTGACCTGCATTGAGCGCAGCGCCAATTTTGTGTGCGAAGTGTTTGGCCGATTGACTCTTCTCGAACAGCTTCCAGAGTTTCTGTCCAGTCTCATCCCACTGTGGATGTGAGAGCTTTTGGTTAGAGTATGCCTGGAATCGGTGATGGATAAACGCAGCAACGGCTGGCCAGAGCAACTGCGGTACTCTTGGAAACTTCCTTGAGATTGCGGGATTCGTCCGCCGGCCAATGCAGCACAAAGTTAGGTAGACGTCACCATTCTCGTAGACACCCTCCGTGTAAAGGTCCTCGGCAGCGGCTCCAATCTGCTCAGGGCGAATCGCCCCAACCGCGGTGAGCGCTCTGTGCATGTTCTGATCATCCTTCCGGGTCCAAGGCCCGTTGAGCTTGCAACGATCCTTCTTAACTTCGGCGAACACGACGTAGGGACGTCGGGCTTCCTGGCGGAACAAAGGCTCATCTTCCATCGGGTCAGTAAGAAGTTCTGCTCGATAGGGAAAGCGGACACCGAGAATATCGACGTCGGTGCGCTGTTCTGCCCCTTGCTCGGGATGGACGACGAAGTTCACGGTTGTGAGGAATCCATTGAGCCTGAAATACCAGTAGGCCAATTGCTCGGGGTCCATTGGATGATCTCCTGAGAGTCGAAGCGATGATACTCTGTCCCCTCGCAGAAGTTTCTGCACGATCTACAAGAGGCTCAGACGCCACCGTCAAACTTGGGTACACCCTGCCTTAACATCCGACGCTTTACGTTTTTGCCATCAAATTATGTCAAATATATGTGGGTATTTTTCTATTTGACATTCGTCTTCTAGACGTCTAAACTTATAGTTGACACTCAAGGAGACCTGGATGGTGGCAGCAAAGCGCGGTGGCAAGCGGATCGGCTATATACGAGTCTCCAGCGTCGACCAGAACACCGTCCGCCAGCTCGACGGCGTAGAGCTCGATAAGGTATTTACCGATAAGGCAAGCGGGAAAGACACGAATAGACCCCAATTAAAGGCTGCTCTTGATTACCTGCGAGATGGGGACGTCTTCCTGGTTCACTCGATGGACAGACTCGCCCGGAGCTTATCTGACCTTCTCGAATTGGTTGAGACGCTGAATAACCGCGGCGTCGTCATCGAATTCGCTAAAGAGGGTTTGGTCTTTACTGGGGACGACTCTCCAACAAGTCGCCTAATGCTGGGGATCATGGGCGCTGTGGCTCAATTCGAACGTCAGATTATCCGCCAACGCCAGCTTGAGGGAATTCAAAAAGCGAAACAGGCGGGAAAGTATCGCGGAAGGCAATCAACGATGTCTGCCGCCCAGGCGAAGGCAATTTGTGATCGCGCCGCTGCTGGCGAAAACAAGTCCGCGCTTGCCCGCGAATTCCGGCTCAGTCGCCAAACCATCTACAACATCATCTCAACTGGCGGATGAGACCTGAATCGTTCTCTTTCGGCCTAAATGCAGTCGTCCATACTACCGGCGATCAAGCAAGTTGTACTTCAACAAAAGGAGCATCGTCTGATGAAGAACCCCGCGACTGTACTGGATGAAGCGGCACAAAAGTGGCTCGACTGTTAGGACGCCCACGGAAAGTTCACTTCTTTTTACTCGATGTCGAGCGTGTGACGTAGATGAGTCTCCTTCTTTGCTGCCCCATGCGAATGTTCGGCAGTTGAAGTGGTAAGTCAATCAGTTCCAGATCACGGACGCTGATGCTCATCGCATGACAGAAACAGGTCATCTACCAGGAAGTCACCTATTTTCCCTTTAAATGAGGCATAGACGTTTGCATTTCTCAGTGAACGGCGCAGGTAGAATTTGATTCGCTTTTGTTCAAAAGTCGTCGAAGCGAAATCCACGCTTTGCTCCCAAACTTGCCCTGAGGTCGTTCCCTGAATGCCGATTCTTCCTTCCGAGCCAGAGTCCGAGACCCTTCCGAATCCCGACAACTCGCATTCACCTTGAACTCTCTCTAGACTCTGATCGGCCATCCCCCCGGGTTGCATTGATATGGCCTGAACGCCAGAATGCGAATCGAAGGTAAGGTTGACGGGTCCACGAATTCTCCACCCGAGCGTGCCGGCTTCGAATCCTGAATTTGAAATATGGTTGAGCCCGCTAATGCCTTCGCCATGCAGAGACAGAACCGTGATTGAGGGGCCTGGAAGATTGACCTTCAACCTATCCCCGCTGGCTGAAACATCCCTTCCCAGCCTGAAGGTCGGCGAGGGATCCGTTGCCCCTGTTCCTGACAGAACCTGACGGCGCGCGACACCTTCTCTCGGAGCGTAGTTCATCAACTGAACCACGGTGGAACGATCCACAGTGTCCTTGTTTACAAGAAAGATATGCAAATCACCTGTATGACTGTCATAGGCGGCGAACGCATGGACCAATGGGTAATTTTCAGTTTCCTCGGCGCTTACTAACTGCTCGAGAACAAATCTTCCCCAGAGTGCAAGCCCCCAGCCTGTTGCGGTTATCTGGTTTTGATCGTCGAGAGTATTCTCGCCGCTCACCACGTCTTTTCCAAACTCCTGCGAAACCCATCGGGTCACCCAGACCGTGCTGAACAGATTTCTGCGGTGTAACATCTGCGCGCCGAGGAAGTCGAAAAGCGCCATGGTGTGCCATAGATCTGAGCGGCTCGAACCCGGATGAAGCTCTCCGCCAGTGAGGGAGTTCGTCTCGGTCGACGCAATCATGATGCGGCGCTTGTCGTCGTCACTGATGTTCGCCTTAGCAATTGCATTCTCGAATGCGATCAAGTCTCTATCCCACGAGTCTGTGGTCTGGTAAGTGTGAAAATCCGTCTTGATGAATCCCTTGTCGTCAAACCAGAGCGGGTATGGATGCACCGACAGAAAGTCGATGGATTTGGAACATCCATCCAGAATCTCGCGTGCATCTTTCTCGAGGTATGCTCCCGCGCCGATCAGCACCGTTGGATCTTCCTTTTTCATAGCCGCCGAGAAATCGATCACGTCGCGGATATACTGATCCGTCGTTTCCTTCGGGCCGCTGAAGTCGTCCGACGAATTCCAGTATTCGTTCCCGATCTCCCAATACTTGATCCCGTACCGGTGCTGCACGTTCGCATAGTGAACCCATGCAGCCGCATTTGCGATCAACTCTTCGCGTGTCGGAACAGGATCGTGCGGCAACGGCTTCTGGCGGTAAGGCCGGAGCGGGACGACAATGACCGGGACGCAGTGAATGACCATGCAGTCTTGCATAAACTCGTCGAATCCGAATGCCTTGACGAGTGTCCTGTTGTCGCTTCCCACCCACTGTGAGAATTGATTCGGGAAGTGCCGATCCGGCCCAGGAAGAGCAAGGGATGCACTTGGCTTGGTGTAGGGAGGAACCGACCATAGAAAGATATTTGATTCCTCCCCACCAGGATATCTGAGGTATTTTGCCCCGATCGATTTCAGAGCAGAGACAAGCGGCGCAGAACCGGGCGGTCGCCGGCTGTCGCTGTCCGTCATCCAACTCGTGTTCAGTCCAAGAGGATGACGGCTCACATCCGCCAGGACCGAATCCACATCGACGCTGATCGGAACTGGCGCGTTAGTTGGCGCTTGTGCCAGCATGCCGATGCTGCTCACGCCGATATTGCCGCACGCCAACAGGATGCATGCCATTCGTTGAGGTTTGGTCATTTTGGATCCGCGAAAGAAATGTCTAGATCCTGTTTCAAGAGCGGACGGATCTTTCCGTGCAGATCCATCGGATTGTAATGCTCGGCGAAGTCAAGGGGCATGACGTAGGCGAGCGATGACCAACCCCAGAATGGATTCATCCCGTTGCCCCGGCCGGAATCGGAATTGTAGTACTCTCGTGTTACCGGGTTTTCATCAAGTGCCATGTGGAACGTTTTGAAGGCGAGTTGCCGGGCCTCATCGCGGAATCCATAATCGATGAGGCCATGCATGATCATATAGTTTGTCGGTATCCAGGTGGTTCCGCGCCAGTTGCACTCACCGGATTTGCTGCCCTCGTAAAAGTCGGGCTCTGTTTTGGCATATGTGGCGACAGGGTACTTAAGCCAGAACTCATTCCGATTCAGAAGATGATCATTCACTAGGCGCCGAGCCTGTTCGTGAGAAGCGATTCCAGCCCAAAGCGGCAGGAAAGCGACGACCGACTTGACGCGAATCTGCCGGCCGGTCTTCTGGTTGCGGTCATAATAGAAACCGTCCTTTTCATCCCAGAAGACCTTGTTGATGGCCGCCGCAAGCTGTTTCGCGTGTGCTCCGTACGATTTTGCATCCTCCGATTTACCAAGCTTGTCTGCAATGATCTGCATGGCCTCCAGCTCTCGATACAGGTAGCAGGCCAGATCCACACCTTCATCTTGATACGAATCGAGATCACCCGCTCGCGAGATCTGATTGTCCATTCCGCTGGCGTCGGAGCTGTTCCATACAGGGAGACCGTTACCGTCTGTGTCGTATTCAAACCACCTCTTGAGGTACTTCTGCAGTCGTTCGTAATAGCGGTCGCGGAGCCACTCATAGTCGTCACCGTTCTGTTTAGACCCAAGAACGGCAATCTGGGCAAGAAAGGGCTTAAACATTTGGGTTGGCTTCGGGTAAGTCACTCCGATCGTGCGCGAGACGAAGCCATCCGTCAGCTGCCGATCTAAAAATACCTTGAAATTTGTGAGGTTGTATTTGCTTATGCCGTAATAGGAAAGATAGATGTTCTCGAAATACAGATCCCAGTCGTAATACTCGCCGTACGCGTATCCCGTAATCATCTGGCCGCTTGCCCCAGGAAAGTCATGAAGGCCTCTGGTATGAATGTCCCCATTTAGGTCCACTAGACGCGACCTAAGCTCCTCGACATCCTCACTGCCCACTACTGCTTTCAACTGATCGGCAGCACTCTTCTCGGAAGCGACCTGCCCCGCACCACTGATCTGTGCGAAGAGGATGAATGTTCCCATCGCTACCAGTGTTTCCATCAAGAGTTTTCGTGCATTTTGTTCAAGCATACACACAACTCTGTATCCCAGCTACGCCGGAATATGGGCCCGTTCGGCTTGGGCGGTCAGCTAAAAGCTGAACCGCCCAAACAATGAGCCATGAAAAGCCGCTATTCGTCCCAAACGTTGTCCCTAGTGCACGGGCTGGTCGCCGAAGTGCCTCATAGAGAGAACCATCTCGGTGGAGCCATAAGTACTTTCCTTGTGAGTTCTTCATCCTTGAGCCGAAGCTGCAGCTGCGGTCAGAAGCTGAGTTTTAGTGCCAACTGCAGCGAACGAGCGCCCCCGCTCGCATAGAGAGGTGACTGGACTCCGGAACCAAGGGATGTGGAAAGCGTAGAGGTTATCTGGCCAAACGCAGGATCTCCTAAACCAGTATCTACTGATCCAAAGTTGGTATGATTGAACACGTTGAATGCCTCAGCGCGGAAGTTCAGCAACAAGCGATCATGCAGCGTGAAGTTGCGTTGGAGAGTAATATTGATAGTCGCCTCGCCGGGCCCTCTATAGCTGTTTTGCGGAACCGTGCCTATTGCTCCAAGTGGGGCATTAGTGAAGGCATTCTTGTTGAGCGCGCGCCCTCCCGGATACTGAATGCCATAAACATACACTGGAACTCCTGGTACGTAATTCAGATTTGGAGTTTGAGAGGTTCCGGCCGTCATAGCGCCAGATGTGTACGTCCCGAACAACTCCAGCGGAAAGCCAGTACGTGCAGTCACCAAGGGATCAACTTCCCACCCGCTAAAGGCAGAACGCATCACAATAGATTTTGTGGGCGCGGGAATCGTCCACGCGGCCGCAGCATTGAAGCTGTGACGCAGATCTGTGCCCTGATTCGTTCGTTCATAAGGCGTGTAGGAATTGATCTGTAGAGATCCAATGTTGTGTGACCAAGCATAGCCGGCATATACATAAAGCCCGCGAGCGTACTCCCGCTGAAAGGTAACCTGGCCTGAGTGATAGCTAGATGACAGTTGATTCGCAGCTATGAATACGTTGTTCCAGTTTGGATTGATTCCATTCACGTCCTTCTCTTGGTAACCGATATACTTTCTGGATTCAGCGCCTACAAAGGTGACGGTCACGGAATTCTTCGAACCAAACATTTGTTGTAATGCGGCACTATATTGAACAGACCGCGGCGTTGAAAGTCTGGGACTATAAGCATACATGGTTGATGTGATAGGGAACTGCGGAGGAAATTGGATTGGCGGATTAAGATCCGTTTCGGGCAACGGAAAGCCAAAGTTCCCAACCGTATTGCAGTAACTGTAGGAACAGAAGCTAACAGTGTTGTTATAGCCAGGCCCCTCGAAGCCTATAAGTGTGTCAACTTGATTTGTTACTGGATCATCGTAAAGACCGCCGCCAAGTCGAACAACCGTCTCGTGGCCGTTCGTTCTGTTAGCAATGTAGGAAATACCCAATCGGGGCGCGTAGTCAGTGAAACTTGTTTCGTAGATAGGTGTTCCCTCAGGAGCAAAGGCATACTGGGTCGGATCATTTTGGTTAAGTAATTCAAGAGGCTGAGGGCCTCTGCGGGATGTGGCCGCTGGATTCAGTTCCCACCGGAGTCCAGCCGAAACGGTTAGCCTTTCTGTGGCACGCCAATCATCCTGTGCATAGAGCGCCAGCGCGCGAAAGAGCGGGAAGAAGTTTTTGTTAGCAAATATGAATGCGTATCCGAGGTTGTTTGCCAGAGTGTCCGCGGTATCGTAGAAATAGAATCCGCTGTATGGACTTTCAGTCAAATCAGTTGAAGTTAGTCTCTTAAAGTCGGCACCAAACTTGAATTGATGTCGGCCTTTTGCGTACGAAAGACCATCGGTAATGTTGAATTGGCGATTCGCATTCACGCCCTTGTAATCATACAATGGAACTGAGTTTGCGTAACCGAAATCCAAAGCAATTGCAAATGAGTATGACGGAGTGTTGCTTGGGTATCCAGCAGCGGTTAGTATGTTGACCGGCATTGATCCGTTCTGAGAGGTAGGCTGAAAGGCTTGTGCTTCAGCGTTAGAGGTGTAGTTCGCGCGCAACTCATTTGTGATTCCCGCACTAAGGGTGCTCGTCAACCCGAGAGTGCTCGTTCTTGTATTCGAGCTCACAGTCCCGGAAAGTCCTGCAGATTCCTGTCCCGCGGCGGACGGGGTATTGCTGAAGCGATAAAATATGGACTCTCTCGGACTGATAGCATAGTCAACTCTTGCGCTTTGCGAGTCAATCTGTCCTGTGTTTGAGTAGCCTGAGACATACGCGGCAAGATCTGGAACAGCATCATTTCCTAAAACTGAAGGTCCATTCGCCACTGGAAAAGAGTTCAGTACCTCCTGGATTGCACTCCCGGTTGCTGCATCTTGTCGGAAGGTCTTGTTTGGAACGTAGGCGGTGTACGACGCTGTGGGTTGAACGAGTCGCAGTCCCTCGTAATTGTAGAAAAAGAAAGCTTTGTTGTGGCCATCAAATATCTTAGGGATCACTACAGGCCCGCCAAAGGTGCCTCCAAAATCGTTCTGTCTTAATGGCTGCCGGGGAGTAACTGGCTGGTAGAACTTGTTAAAGAAGTCGTTGGCGTCAAATACATTATTGCGCAGGTAGTCGTAAGCAGTTCCATGAAACTGGTTCTCACCTGATCGAGTGACAAATGAGATCTGCCCTCCAGCACCCCTTCCGAATTCCGCGGAGTAGCTAGATGTCGCAACGCGAAACTCCTGGAGGTCGTCGACGGAAACGAGACTTTGCGTGGTGCCAAGGGCCGTACCAACGGGTAGAGCTCCTCCCGTACCCTTTGACGAGTACCCTCCTCCATTTCCTGCTCCGACGTTGCCGCTTACTCCGTCAATCTGAAATACGTTTGATTCCGATCCTTGTCCATTCATTGTGAAAGCCCCATTACCCTTGGTAGACCCAGGACTCTGGGGACTGTTAGTTGTCGATCCTGGTGTCAAGAGCATTAGATCCAGAAAGCTACGGCCATTTAATGGTATGCTCTCGACGAATCTGCTGTCGATCAAAGTGCCGACAGACGTCGAAGTTGAGATCAAGTCTACGTCGGCACTCACCGTAACTGATTCAATGGCAGAGCCCAGCTCCAATGTGACATTGCGGCTCAAGACGTCTTGGACCTGGACGGTGAGTCCGGCCAGTACGACCTGCTTGAAGCCGGGCTTGTCCACTACCATCCGATAGTGGCTCGGCCGAACCTGAGAAAAAACATAGAGACCGCTTTGATTTGAGGCCGTTCTTATTGTCGTTCCTGTATCAATGTTTGTGAGCGCGATTTCTGCGCCTGGAACTGCAGAACCCGATGGGTCAAAGATCGTCCCCGAAACGACTGCATTCTCCGATTGCCCCAGCAGAGGTCGGGCAAGGCAAATGCTGAGCAACAGGCAAACCAAAATGCCAAGACAATGTCTATTGCCTGACGAGAGTTTCATGAAGTTGGTCCTCCGTTCATGTATTCAGCGGAGAGATGCCAATCGTTCCAATCTGGTAAACAATATTTCTTGTAAGAGGCTGCGCAAGGGTATTACTCACACTTGCCACGGCAGAGACAACTGCAGCAACGAACAAGGACGCTTGATGCCCTAAGGATGATTGGCAGGGGTACCAAGATACGCCATGAGGAGCATCTTTCCCTTTGGCTCGACTCCAGGCTTATCATTCGGCTCTAAGGTTACAAAGATCGAGTCAATCTGAGCCAGAACCTTTGCGTCATTGAATCGGAAGACCCATCGTCTCTGGTCCTGATCTTCCTTGTACAAAACACCGAGAGGTCTTGGAGCTGCGGAGTCCCCTTCTTTATGTCCCCACGCATAGAAGGTCTGGTTGCCTTTTGTGTTCGTTAAATCATAAGCATAGATGAGAAGAGACCGTCCCTCCGTATAAAAGACCCTACCAAAGGGCTTCTTCACACCATGCCTGTCGACGTCAACGACATCAATAATATGGAGATTTCTAGCTGCGATAAGGTCACGCAGCTCGCTACTTTCCGAAACAAGGGCGAGATCTTGGTCAATGGGTGACTGCTCGTTGAGCCGTGTTTCGAGTTCATATATTTGGCGCTGAGCAGTTGCAAATCGTGCATCTTGAGAAGTTTGCGCATCTCTTATTAGGCCAAGGTTTGCCTCAGCCGTTCGGGTCCGCGCCTGCTCTGCGTTCAACGCGAGTTTTGCATCTGCCAGGTCTTGCGCATTGCGGTCCCTCTCACTCTGCAGCTGACCCACGGTTTCGTGGAGTCCCTTGAGCTCCAGCTGCAAGAGAGTGATTTCGTTTCTCGACTCACGCAACTTCTCTTGGAGTTGCGAATCAGCAGGCTGAGCGGGCGTCTGAAGTGTGATGGGTGGACCTTCGACCACGGCCGGTGCGGTTCCCCTCGTTTGAGCAATAACACCATTGGTCTTCGCCGCCGTTATGGTGCGGTCGCGCCGAAGTGAGAAGAGACCCAAGCTTGCAATGGCGCAGACCAGCACCGTCGCGACCGCAGTGCGCAGAGCATTAGAGGATGTTAGAAGAAAAGTCCATTGAGTTCGCCGTTTGGCCCTCCCCGACAGTTCTTGCTGGATTGAAGAAGAAAACTTTGCACCAGCCTGCTGCAGTCCGCGCAAGATCTTGAGACGGAGGTCCTCTCCTCGCTCAATTAAATCTCTGTTATGCCTGTCAGCTTTATCGAGGCAGATCGCATTTACTTCAATGAGATCCGATTGCAGCTTCTCGCATAAGGCGCAGCTAATCAAATGCTCCTGCAACTCAGCCAGATCCGCCGGGGATATCTGCCCGACTGCTGACTCTACGCACAATTCTTCGTAATGGCTATGCTTTGACATCGTCCACTTCCCATTCGCAGGCTGCCTTCTTTTCGGTGGTCTCCTGTTTTAGCTTCGACACAGCCAAATACTGCCGCAGCTTGATGATCCCCCGATAATAATGATGCTTCGCGTTGACAACCGTTTCTCCAGTTCGATCAGCCAACTCCTGGAATGTCAGTCCCTCCAATGCAATGAGTTCAACAGCGACCTTCTGGCCAGGTTCGAGTGTGGAGAGCAGCTCACGTATGAGGTGCGCAGTCTCGGTGGGGGTCAACTGTTGCGCCGGGTTTGCTGGTCCTGGCCCAAACCCAATGCGTTGTTCGTCAATCTCCACAGTGCTATAGAATTTTCTACGCTCCAAAAGGTGACGCCTATTGATGCTCCTCGTATAAGCCAATTGAAGGAGCCACGTCTTTAGTGTGCCTCGATTCGGATCAAAAAGTGCCATCTTCTTAAACAATTCCAGAAAGACAGACTGAACGACATCCTCGGCTTCACCGGGATCGCGTACTATCCTGCTCGCAACACTCCACACCAAACGCTGGTATCGGTCTACAATGACAGCGAGAGCATCATGTTCGCCAGTATGCAACTGCGCCATCAGGTTTTCATCTGAAAGCAGCCGCAATTCCGGTTGTTTCAAAAATTTGAAACAAGTCATTATAGCCGTCGTCTTCTTTCCAGAACAGTTCCGGTTCTACTACCATGAAATCGGAAATGTCAAGACATACCATGCGTAGATCGCGGCCTTTCTTCGCAGAAAATAAATACTCCTATCAGTGGCACGATCGATAGGTTTCTGGTGTATACAAACGTGGGCTTCACTCGGCGTGTCTGGCAATTGGGTTTCAGCGAAGTTTTCGCACATTTTGATAATAGAGAATGAGCCTTTGCGAGGTATCAGCGCACCTATATACTGGCCCATTCACGCGGCGGCTTGGTGGCACGATTTAGCCAACAGGTTCTGCTTAGCCAATACAAAAGGGCGAGCAACGTGACTACATTTGGTACGCCGCATACTGGCACACCCGTGGCAGATGCGGCAAACGGTGGCTTGGCGATTTTTATGCGGGCTGGTGATTTCATCGTGAACGGTATTCCATACGCCTCCGAGGTTCGCAGAATGGCCGGAATGTTTGTCGGAATCGAACTTCCGCCAGGAATAAGAGCCATGCAGCCAACGTCAGAGGTTTTAAGAACGAGCGCGCTATTTCTCAACCAACCCTTCGACTCTTGGGCAGGCGTGTTTCAGGATGCGGGAGGTTCGCTCGGTTACGGTGACGATGTCGACAACATCATCTCGGGCATATTTGGCTCAACGATCGAACATGACTTAGTGGTACCCACTCTTTCCGCTCTCGGCGGAAATTCGGCAACACGCATTCCCTGTGCCCACTTCGACTACTTCAAAAGCCCGGCCGTTCAGAATTACATCGCATCGTTGAAATAGCCGCTCTGCATAAGGACGAGGCAAGCTTGTCGATGAGCGGATATTTGCTGGTTCAACCATCGAGTCCATAATGGTACCGTTAAGTCGGCGTCGCGACTGGAATCTCATGACCTGTGCCCGGGTGAGGCGATACCCGAATGGCGTAAGACTAGAGCTTCTAAATGGCAAAACCTCCAGCCCCGAGCGCGAACTACATCGCCGGATGAGATTATATGAAAATCGAAGGTGCTGATCCTGGCATTATGTCCCGAGGCTGCCTTTTAGTCGGGCCGCCGCGAACTCCTTCCTATTAGCCTGCTCTATGGAGCAACAAGGCGAACCAGCGACGACCCAGTTTGCCACGCAGCATATTGAGCTTTCGGTTGTGGCAGCGCCCCACCCGCAATCGACTTCCGCACGGACACAATAGTTTGTTTGCCTGACGCTTCTTGAGCGAGAGAAGCTTTACAAATCGTTCGAGAATGAGATCATCTCCAAATCCGATCAGGTCAGCCAGATCTTCACGCAGACCCTTCGCACCATGTGCCAGCTCTCCAAACGGCAGTGTTCCGCCTTTTTCGACCAGCGAATATCCATACAGATAAGGGATCACACAACCCTCGACGAAAGACAGAAGGGAAGATGTGTCAGTCAAGAGCAAGCGAAGACGTGTCGGCGATCCCAGGCAGAGTTCGCCACCCGACATCTTGTGGAAGCCTTCGGGTATTCGCTTGCCAGTTTCTCGCACGGCAGGTACCGTTCGCGGGAAAAACGGCCCGACCAAGATGCTGATTTCGTATCGATCGGAGATAAGCTGTTGGCCGCGAGCTTGCGCGGAGAACTCCAATGTTCCCGCAATCTTAAGGTTCTCATCGACCGTGGGAAGCAATCGAAGCCCGGGATATTTCGCGAGAAGCTCTTCCACGCCCCAGCTGTGCAGACTTGATTTGTTCATTCATCGAGTTCCCCAAGGCCTCGGAGCACTCGCAATTGCGACAGCAGGGGCAGCGTACACTGTGGCTCGACTTGAGGACAACGCCGGTTGGAACTCCCGCAATTGATCCTGTTTTAGATCGATCTGGAACAGGTTCTTTACGCTAACTGCGAGCCGATCTTCTCTCAGAATTGTCTGCAACCGAGCGAGGTCTGCCTTTGCCTGCACATGCCAGGAAAGAAAATTCTGTTCCAATCTAGGATCTTTGTTCCACTTGTCAGCGTAGTCTTCTGCCGGCGCGGCAGGGTTGGGAACACGCGGCCGTGAAGGACGAATGTACGATGTCATCCTGTCAAGAATACCCGTGACCGCTTCAAAGATGTCCGATTCCCCGTTATACGCGTGAGTCGCGAGATTCGTGATAATCATCGATATGGGTGCGAGCTCCGCATTCTCCTTAAACATTACGTCGCGATGGCGTTTCAGCAACTGAATGCTGCGCTGCAGCGGCGTCTTCCATTTGTAAGATGGGACCTCTTCAACCGAGCTGTAGAGCCTTAGTTCTACCAGTCGCTTCAACTGGGGAAGAGCGTAGGCCCGAGTGCGGTCCTCAAACCAACGTGCGAATCCACGAGGGTTGCTAGAAAGCCAGTCCGAGGATATCGCTGCATAGTGTGGATGACGAATGTCCGTGATCGCTACGGCGCGCTTTGCTAATTCAAACGAGACCTTGTACGCAATAATCGCAGCAACGACCCGCTGTTCCTCCGCGACACACGGCAGGCTATCGAGATGAAAGCTCACTTCATCTGCATAACGCAAACGCCAGCAGCGTTTCATCTCTTCTACTGGAGAGAACATCTGTTGCGCTTTAGCGTAGCCTTGAACCTCCTCTCCGAAGAGGATCTTGAGCTGCTTCTGCGTCATGGCGGTCTTTTGCAGATTCAGCGTAACTACATTATCGAGATCGTATTCACCGTCGGTGGTTAAGGGCCGGACCACAGTGCCATAGCGAAACGAGCCTTGCGGAGTTATATGTGGCTCGAACACCGCCACCTTTGACTCCGGTCGACAAAGCCACTCTCCAAGAGACCGATGTCGATCCGCAGCTCGCTGGTAATACGATTCTGGAATGTCCAGCGAGTCAATGATGATTTCAAGCAATTTTGCGACCGATTCATTTGCCATTGCAATTGCCTCCTAAGAAATCGATAGTGCGTTGACGAAACCTCCAAGTCCATTGACTTGGTCATAAATCATCCAGGGCATATCTGCCTTGGGCATGCGAACCCTTCCAAACTCGACGCACGCAGAAACCGGAGCTGCAGGGAAAATGTGGAGCATCTCGTGCTGCCCATGTGCGAGCTTGATTCGGTCAAAGACGCGTCGCAATGCAATCCGCAACTGACATAGCTGTTCAGGGCTCTTGATCAAATCGTTGTGCGGCGTCTGAACTGTAATTGTCCAGATGCTGCTGTCGCATCCGAGCACAGAGGTGACCCGCGTGGGATCGATCGTCGCACTTAGGGACAAGACAAGAGCCGGCTTGCCGGTTTTGGACGAAGGCACTTTGACAATCAGTCCGGGAACGTGCTCTTCATCAGGCCAAGACCAGGTTTGTGGCTCTCGGTGCAATTGGTAAACATTGCATGGGATGATGTCGCCAAGTAGGGTTCCGAGATGAATCAAGAGCGGCTGTGGGGCAAGAGAGAACACCGAAAGGTGTTGTATTTCGCCGTCTGAGATGCGTTCCCTTACGCGCCGCGAGAACTGTTTTTCGAGGTTGTCTTTTTCTGTGAGCCAGAAAGATTGGTCTCTTTCCGAGGCGGCGCTGTTTTGCAGCCCGAGACTGATCGCATCGTCAGACGCTGGATATCGGTCTGGAAACATTGCAGACGCTGCATTGGCGAAGCTTAATGGCGCCCCATACTCTCCAATTTTCGCGCCATACAGAAGGACATGACTCTTTTTAGTCGGATCGATGCCCGTTACGAGTTCAATGCGACGCTCATGTTCGCGCTTCATTTGCCGAACAAGCGACACGGGATAACGTTCGCCGTCTTTTGCTGAGTCAATCTTTTGGTGACACTCATGGCAAACCAGGATCAAGTTCTCAGTTGAGTTGAGCTCTTGGGACGAGATTCCATCGTTTCCACGGGGCCCGCAATCGCTGAAAGAGTAGATATGTGCTTTCTGTCCGATGTTCACGCCTTCCTGGGTGACCGAAGACTTCCACAGCGGCTTATTACAGCCTGCGAATTCACACCGGCCAGCAGATCGGCCCCAAAGCAAGTTCTGAGTAGCGATCGAAATGGAGCGTGAGATGTCCTTCACTTCTCTAAAAGATGAGTTCGCTGGTAACGCTGCCGCGTATTGGAGGCGAACTCCGCTCTCAGATGGGGTGTTCACGTCGATACTTCCTGATCCGCTAGTCCCCACGTTTTTGGCGTCCACGACTACCTCCGTTGAGAGTTGGTTGATTTCCCAGCTCCGCTCCTGCAATAATCTGCTTCAATGAATCAGATGAACCAGGTGTCATCAAAAAAAGGACTCACCGGATCCGTCGATATACAAACTCGACTCCCCCTGATTCTGCGTTCCTTTCTGTGCGCAAAAGAAAGCCTTGATCCCAAAGCTGCTTAAACTTGGTGCTGGCATTCGTAATCGAAGTTCCCGACTCAGCTGCAAACTCCGCGGCACGCACTTCGGGTCTGAGGAGTGCGAACTGTAGAGCATCAACTGTGCCCTGCGAGGGTTGCGGTCCAATGATGGCCGGTAGCTCGCCTTGCCACTTAAAAAGCGGTTGTTTCGCTCGATCCGCAGCTGCATTCCAATTCTCATGCTGGTCGGCATCTTCCAGGTCCGCGAAACAGAAACCTTTGAAGGTTCGATATTTCCGAGCCATTTCAACGATGGTCTCAGAAGCGAAAGAAATGTCGACTCGCCGTACTCCTTTCAATGAAACTCTGAAGATCACGACCCCGGGACGAGACTCCACGAAAGAGAGGATTTTCGCAAAGGCCTCCCGGCCGGCTGGCCTTCCCCACCCATCGTCCTCGGTCATAAACTCCCGCAGGAGCAACGGCGAATTCTCGTTCATCCGATTCATTGAAACAGATCTTGACCGTCTAGTCAAGCTCAATTGTGAAGCAAATGTGAGTCCCCCACACCAGAGGCAGGTGGGAGTAGCAGTACGCCTTATTGGGCGAATATCCATCTTTGCCGGGGACCAGCAGAACCCTGACGGTTGGGAGTCGAACGTCAAGTTCTGCTCTAAACTTGATGGCCTTGTCTGCACATCCCTTCAATCCACATCCTCTGCTTCCTCCGTGTCGGGATAATCCCTGCCGGAACACTTCGACCAAGAGTTCTATGTCGGGCAGCTTGGCCAGTTGGGGTGCATCAGCAGCCAGCGCGGGACGCAGAGTTTCCAGCATTCCGCGTCCGCTGTCGGACACGGTGACCTTGAGGCAGTTTCCGCCCTTATATACTTGCAGGGCTGCGAAGCCGTCTAACGGAGTCTCGCTGTGGGAAAACACATTGTCGATGAGCTCCGCAAAGATCATCCAGGCGGAATCTGTGAGATCCTTAACATCCTTACGCCCGGCGCAAGCTACCAAGATGGCGTCTGACAGTCTGTCCAGAACGGTTTGATCTCGATGATTGCGATCAATTCGTTCGATTTCAACGACACCTCGATTTTGTCCTCTGAATATCTTGCTTGCCCATGTGGCAGGCCGCCCAGGTAAAACCTCGATATGAGGCGCCAGACAATCAAAGAAACCAATCCGGTTCAAATAGCCTGCGACCCCCCTCTCCCCGTCTTCAAAGTCCAAGATGACCCGCTTCACGCAATAGTCAAGCTGATTGCACATCGAGAGCAATCGGACAGTCGTATCCGTCATCAACTGGCATCCATTTGGGATGCGAAAGCGAACAGCAGAACAGTTACCTTCGTGGGGGGACTGCCCAAGGCGCAGTAGATCTTCGAATCTCGAAGCGTTGATCCAACCCGTCGGAAGCTGAACTAAAATCTCGTCCATTTTGGAATGATGGAAAGAGTCTAGCCCAACACTCCCCTGTTCGTCTCTGCCAAAGGCCGGTATGCCAAGTTCTCCTCACGACATTACACCGATCGGCCACTTCGAGCAGTTTCCGAATGATTGCTTCCTCGAATTGCTGCGCAAGCGCAACCCAATCTGCCCTCGGGATCTCTCACTGCCGAACTTATTCGAGCTTCCGCAGCCTCCCGAGGCTAAGGAGCTTTACTTTGCGCTTTGCCGGAATCTCTCGCATTTCCCCGCTGAATCCGATTCTTCGTCGAATCGGTGGACGGTGGCGAACTACGAATTTCCCGAAACCTCCCAGCTTGATGGAATAGCCGTCCTCGGCCAGATGCTCAATCAGGGTGTCTTCCAAACACGAGACGAAGATGCTCACCAGGAGCTCAGCCTCCCTCTTTGTGGCCAGGCTCAGTGCCGCCTGAACCCGCAATACCAACTCCCCACGGCCTTCCCTGGATGATTTAGCCACTGACCGCCTCCTTGCATACGATTTGTCCGGAACTTGGAGGTTCCGCAAATGGTCAATACCAACAAAAGCCCAGTATTTCCGGAAAAATCTGACTCAGGGCAAATTGCTCCTCACGACGATTCGTACACCGTTCGAGACGGCCACATCGTGGGCCACGATGGGTTCATCGTCCCGAACAACTTCAGCGAGTTCTATCAGCGTTTTCCGACCTATGTTGCGGACTGGGTGAGGAAGCGGGATCGAGGTTGTGTTTCGGCGACAGAGACTGAAGATTGGGCGCAAGAGCTTCTTTTGCATCTGGCGGGTTTGCCCGCGTGCTCGAAATACCGCAGAGACGGCAAGGAGGATGTGATTCAGACGTTTGCTCCAGAGCGAATACACGGAGCGAATGAGGCGAGATTCCGCAGCTTCATCAATCAGTGCCTCGGGAACCGGCACAGCACTCTATACGCAAAATGGCGAAAGCGACCGCTCTCAAATCCGAGAAATCTTCCATTTGAGGTTGACGGAGAACATGGGGCTTCCGACGAGTTCTGTCATTCGAACTCAGAGTACCTTCGGCAAGCCGGATGCCGGCGCCGAGAACGAGAGGAGCAGAGATTTCGTCTCGACGAGTTCATGCGTCTGGGTGGGGCCAGTATCCCAGGCATTCAGATTGCATTGGAAGCATTTCATCGCACTGGCAGCTGGGAGGAAACTGCAACGACTTTGAGAATCGGTCGCAGACAGTGCGATTCCCTGCGGCGGAGGGTGCGAGAGCTTGGGAAGGCGTTAGCGTGATCGAGTGTTTCAAAAGCGTGCCGTAAAGTGTGCCATACCGCGTGCGCCCAAATGCGCCTTTAAAGGACTTAACGCTACCTGTGGTGAGTGCTTCCGTGCGGGCTTATTTTGGAGGTAAGTGCTTGATTCTAAATTGGCTGCCCCCCAGGGATTCGAACCCCGATATGCTGATCCAGAGTCAGCTGTCCTACCATTGAACGAGGGGGCAACAAGCGGGCGTGGCGGCTCGTCTTGCAACCGATCGGCATGGCTCCCAAAGCTGGGCGCGCAAAGCCAACTTCTTCATGTTACGAAGATTCCCGCGCGCGGTCAATTTGCCGGCTCCTGGCGATCGGTAGATGAAGATCAATCTCAATCCGTCAGGCTCCACTCTTCCCCATTTCGGATTCTTCTATTCTTCGCGAAGGACTTGAAGAGGCCTCAGCCCGAGAATACGGTAGCTGGCGATCCAGCCCGTGGCGGCGGCCAGCACAGCTGTCCCGGCGAGCGCGATCAGCGTGGCACCCCACGCGATATGAAAGCCCACCTCGAGGCGGTGCAAAAGCACGCGCGTGAGCAGGTTGGCAAAGACAACACCGACCGAGCCGGCCAGCAAACCCAGAACGCTGAACTCCACGCTGAAGGTGCCCACAATGCGCATCCGCGTGGCGCCAAGAGTTTTGAGCACGACCGCTTCCTGCATGCGGCGAAACCGTGTGCTGGCGATGCTTGAGGCGAGGATTGTGAGCCCGGCGAGAATCGAAAAGCCGGCCAGCAAGCGAACGACAAAGGTAATCTGATCGACGACACTCTCGATGCGCTGTATGACATCGGCGACGTTGATGACGGTGATTGTTGGGTAGGCCGTAAAGAATGCACGCTCCATTGCGGCCACCTGTTTGGGATCGATGTGGGCGCCACCGTACCAGGTGGACGGCTGGTCGGCGATCAATCCCGAAGGCAGAACAAACTGTACGCGCGCGGCCAGGTGCTGGCCATCCGCGCGATAAATGGCGGCGACGGTCAGCTTTTGCGTTGTTCCGCCAGTCTCAAGCTCCACAGCAGAACCCACACCCACGTGCAGGCGCTGGGCTATGCCGTCGCTGACCGCAATCTGCGGCGCGCTGCTGCTGGCCCACCACGTGCCCGCGGTCACCTTGTCGCCCTCGGGCGGCGCATCGGCCCAAGTGAGCTCGACGCTTTCCAACATGCGAATCGGATAGTGCTGGCCTTTCATTTGCTCCACCGGCTGGCCGTTGATAGAGATAAACCGGCCGATCACAACAGGAATCAGGTTTAGTTGCTGGCTGACGCCCGCTTGATGCACGAAGAATGCTTTGACGCCGTCGACTTCGTCGCTTCGCACATCGACAAGAAAGACATTGGGCAGCTTGGGCGATGCGGTCTCGCGCAGATCGGTCAAAAGATCCTTCTGCATAAGATAGACCGAGAGGATCAGCATGACTCCGGTTCCGAGCGCTGCCAGCACCGCGGCAGATTGATTGCCAGGGCGGTAGAGATTGGAAAGACCATGGCGCAATGAGGAAGGCAGGTGGAGACGGGTGCGGTTCAGGAAGAACCTGAGAAACCAAAGCGCCCCCGCTGCCAACACAAGCAGAACCACCAGCGTGATGGTGAATAGCAGAGCAAACCACGCGCCCACCTTCGGCGAATCTGAAAGCGCCCACGCGATGGCAGCCAAGGCGGCGATCACCACCGCCGCAATGCCGAGTTGTAGGCGCCGTGCCCACCAACGCGCAAACCAGCCAGCAATGCCAGATGGACCCTGCTCGACGAGCCTGCGCAGCACGAGCACCGGCCGCACGGCGCGCACGTCGAGAAGCGGGGGCAGACAAAAGAGAAGGGTTGTGAGTAGGCCCGTTCCTAGTCCCGCAAGCGCCGATTGCCAGGGGAATTGAAGGATTACGTGCACGGGAAGCAACTGACCAAAGGCCGCGGGCAGCGCAGCCATCACAGCCACGCCCGCAGCTACGCCCAGCAATCCCCCGGCAAGGCCGAGGCCGAGCGTCTGCAACAGAAATATCCGCAGCAGGTCGGAGGAATCCGCACCGATCGCCTTGAGGATCGCCAGCATGTCCATGCGCTGTTCGAGATGCGCGTGCATGGCCATGGCCACGCCGATGGCGCCCAAAACCATGGCCACCAGGCAAATGAGGCTCAAGATGGAGGTCGCATTATCGAGGCCGCGAGTAAGCGCGGGGTTGCCCTCGCGGTAGTCCATCACCTGCGCGTCAGGCAGCGCCGCTTCCAGTTGCCCGCGGACCGTGGCGGTTTCGGCATCCGTGGATACGCCTTTCGGAGGCGCGTCAGGGAGCTTGACGAGCAGACGTCGGCTGGCGCGGCTACCCGGCGCCAGCAATCCGGTCGTCGCCATTGCCGCCTCCGAAATCATGACGCGCGGTCCCAGTCCCATGCCCGCGGTGATGCGATCGGGCTCCTGCTTCAGCACAGCGGAGATGCGGAAGTCTCTGCTGCCGAGGCGCAGCGTGTCGCCGACGTGTGCATCGAGGCGAATGAGGAACTCGTCCGCCACGACGGCCGAGTCGCCCTGCAAAGCTTGCCGCAGCGGCATCGCCGGATTCAGTTCCACCGTTCCGTAGAAGGGATACTCAGCCGGATCGACAGCTTTGAGCGAGACGAGTATTGGCACGGGATCCGTCGACACCGACGCCATGGAGACTGTCTCAGTGACCCACGTAGAGCGGATTGAGCCGCCGCTTTGGACTTCAACTGCCGCGATCTTGCTGAGTTCCTCGGGCGTGGGCGCACGAAGCAGCCGCGCGCTCAGATCGCCTGCCAGCAGCGAACGCGCCTCCGTATTCAATGTTTGCCGGAAGCTGTCGCTCAACCCGCGGACGCCTACCAGTGCTGCCACGCCAACAGCGACCGACAGCACAACAAAACCGAACTTGCCGGGAGCGGACTTCAAATCGCGCCAGCCGATGGCTGCAGCGCGCTTCCAGCTTAACGCGCGCCTGGCCATTGTTCTCCTTGCGCAGATTCGGAGCTGGATGGAAACGGACCCGGCTTGGAATCTTCGACGATGAGGCCGTCCTTGAGCACGATCCTGCGGTCGGCGCGGCTGGCGACTTCAGGGTCGTGGGTGACGAGCACCAGTGTCGTCCCCGCCTTTTTGTTCCTCTCCAGCAGCAGATCCAACACCAGCCGGCCATTCGCTGAATCCAGGTTTCCCGTCGGCTCATCGGCCATCACGATGGGCGGCTCGACCACAAAGGCCCGCGCCAACGCCACGCGTTGCTGTTCACCGCCGGAGAGCTGCACTGGATAGTGGTCCACGCGCTCCCTCAGGCCGACCTCGTTAAGCAAGCGCCGAGCCTGTGCCACGCCGCTGCCTTCCAGGTTGAGCTCGTAAGGGAGCAACACGTTTTCGAGAGCGGTGAGCGTTTGGATCAACTGGTAGGACTGGAAAACGAAGCCGATTTTGCGCCCGCGCACCGCTGCCAACTCGGTCTCCGCAAGGTTGTGGATCGGAACTCCGTCGAGCCAGATCTCTCCTTCGCTGGGCGAATCGAGACCGGCAAGCAGCCCGAGCAGCGTGCTCTTGCCGCTTCCGCTCGCGCCCACGATGGCGACAAACTGTCCGGCGGGAATGTCCAGGGATATGCCCTGCAAAATCTCCACGCGCCGCGCGCCGTTCTGGATCCATTTCTTCGCACCTTTGACTTGAATCAACTCGCTCTCCCGTCATTCGCAGTGTAAATGGCCGGACATCGCAATTCCGGGCCGCTGCAGACTCTTGCGCAGTTACACTTGATACGTGGACGTTCGGCGGACGGTTCTTGTCGCATGTTGCCTGCTGTTGTTTACGGCAGGGCCGCTCTCTGCCGCCGATCGGCCGATCCTGGTCTGCTATGGCGACAGCATCACCGCGGGGCTGGGCCTGCGTGATGGCGAAGCCTATCCAGAAGACCTGCAGAGGCTGCTCGACAAGCGGGGCTACGCGTACAAGGTCATCAACCAGGGAACGAGCGGCGCTACTACCAAGGATGCGGTGGCAGGCCTGCCGAACGTGCTGCGCATGCACCCTGCCATCGTGATCGTGGAGTTTGGCGGGAATGACGGGCTACGCGGACTTCCCGTTGACCAGACGCGCAGCAATCTCGAACAGGTGCTCGCAGGCCTCGAGAAGGCTCACGTGACGATCCTGCTCGCCGGCATCACGCTTCCGCCGGATTATGGACAGGACTACATCCAGTCGTTCAACAAGATCTTTCGCGATCTTGCGGCAAAGCACCATATAGCGGTCGTGCCCATGCTCTATAAGGATCTGATTCACGTTTCGGGAACTATTCAGAGCGATGGCATCCATCCCACTGCCAAAGGCTCCGCGATCATCGCCGGCACACTCTTTCCCGTGCTCAAGCCATTGCTGCGCAAGGGCCCATGAACCAACTCGACGCCCGGAACAGCAACAGCCGGGATCGCTCCCGGCTGTCGCCTAACGACAGATTCGATTGTAGTCGCAGGGCTACTTTGCCTTGGCGACCGCGAGCGCTTTGAGGCGCGTGTTCAAGCGGCTCTTATAGCGGGAAACAGTGTTGGAGTGCAGAACGCCCTTCTGCACGCTCTTGTCGAGGGCTGAAACTGTGGCCCGGTACTGCGCCTGTGCTTCTTTCACGTTGCCCTTAACCAGTGCCTCGCGCAGGGAGCGCAGGCTCGAGCGCACGCGGCTGCGGTTGGCGCGATTCACTTCAGTGCGGGTTTCGGTCTGGCGGGCGCGCTTGAGGGCTGATACGTGGTTTGCCATGGTTGTGCTTCCATCTCCAAAGCCTGAATTGCAGGGGTGGTCCTGACTTCAGGAAAAAATGATGCGGGGTGGAAGGCGGATTGAGCCGCATCCCTCGCAATCTCTAAGTCTACGGGAATTTGCGGGGTGGGTCAAACGTCTGCGAGGCGCGCATTGGGACGGGAATTTCGCTGCGCGGGGCGCCAGAACTCTATCGTTGAAAAGCACTTTTCAGCAGGCTAAGCCGGTTTGACCAGGTTTCGGCAGCCCGGTATACTCGAACTTGCGTTAAGCGGGAGTAGCTCAGTGGTAGAGCATCGCCTTGCCAAGGCGAGGGTCGCGAGTTCAAGTCTCGTCTCCCGCTCCATTCTGCATTTCTCCGGCGCATATGAACTGGGTGAAGAGTGGAATGAGACGATCCGTAACCCGTGAGGCAGGCAGCCCAAGGCGCGGTACCCAAGTGGTAAGGGAGAGGTCTGCAAAACCTTTATGCGCCGGTTCGATCCCGGCCCGCGCCTCCAACTCCTCAATCGCCTGCTCCCTCTGAGTGAATCCGCATCGAGTTTAAGAGTGTCTCCGGGAGGTATTCCGTCCCGAGTGAGCGAGGATTGTCCCATGGCGGAAATCGAAAACAACGAATTGCAGCAGCAGTTTGGCAGCGACAACTCTGCGGGAATTTGCCCCGAAGCGTGGACGGCCATGGAGGCCGCCAATCGCGGGCATGTGACGTCGTACGGTGACGATCCGTGGACGGTGAAGGCGGCCGATGCCTTCCGCAACCTGTTTGAGACAGCCTGCGAGGTGTACTTCGTGTTCAACGGCACCGCGGCCAACTCGCTGGCCCTGGCGTCGCTCTGCCAGTCCTATCACAGCGTAATCTGCTCCGACCAGGCGCATGTGGAGACAGACGAGTGCGGCGCACCGGAGTTCTTCTCGAACGGTTCGAAACTGCTTGTGGCGGCTAGCCCGGAAGGAAAGCTCACGCCAGACGCGATTCGCGAGTTGGCAACCAAGCGCAGCGACATTCACTATCCCAAGCCGCGCGCGGTCACGCTGACGCAGTCCACCGAAACCGGGCGAGTCTACACGCTCGCCGAGTTGCGCGCAATCTCGGAGGAGTGCCGCGGACGCGGGCTCTCGCTGCACATGGACGGCGCGCGCTTTGCCAACGCCTGCGCCAGCCTGGGCTGCTCGCCGGCGGAGATGAGCTGGAAGAGCGGCGTGGATGTGTTGTGCTTTGGCGGAGCCAAAAACGGCATGGCGATGGGAGAAGCTGTCTTATTCTTTGATCGCGCGTTGGCGACGGACTTCGACTACCGCTGCAAGCAGGCGGGACAACTGGCATCGAAGATGCGATTTCTTTCGGCGCCGTGGGTCGGCATGCTGGAGAGCGGAGCGTGGCTACGCAACGCCGAGCACGCCAACCGCTGCGCGCAGCAGTTTGCGTCGCAAATTGCTTCGATTCCCGGCGTGCGGCTGGCACAGCCGGTTGAAGCCAACGCTGTGTTTGTTGAGGCGCCGGAAAAGGTCCTCAATGATCTTCGTGCGCGGGGATGGAGCTTCTACACCTTCATTGGCGGAGCAGCGCGCTTCATGTTCGCCTGGGACAGCGATCCCGGGCGCGTGGATGCGCTGAGCCGCGAACTGCGGGAGTGCGCGGTTGCCGCGTAGCCTGCGCGACCACGCGGAAACCAGTGCCCGGCCCGATCAGCGAACGAAAACTCCTATTGCTCTGGTTGCTCCCATTGGCCTGACCTTCCCGAGCGGAAGATAGCTTCGATGACGGCCATGTTGCCGATCGAATCCTCCAGTGGGACGGGAACCTGGGTGTTCTCACGAACGGACCTGGCGAATGCGTCGCCTTGCAGCGTGTACTGATCAGATGTGGGGAAAGATTCCATCGTGATTCCGCTGAAGGTGAGGTCACCCGTCGCATCGATGAAGAGCCGTGTGGGCCGGTCGCTAGGCGCGTTGAAAGGAATCTCAAGTTCGATGCGGCCGCGCGTGCCCAGAATCTGGACGCGCTGAAACGGAATCAGTTGTGTGCTGCAGGTAAAGATTGCCTGGCCGGAGCCGAAGTCGAGGATCGCCGAGGTCAGCCGGTCTGTGCCGGTTTGCGCATCGCGATCGACGAGCGCGACCACGCGCTGCGGCTGACGCTTGAAGGCGTAGCGCGACGACTGCACGAGATAGCAGCCGATGTCGTAAAGGCCGCCGCCGCCGGTTTCGATCTGGTTGCGTATGTTGGCGGGGTCGATGTTGCAGTAGCTGTACACGCCGGCGACTGCACGCAATTCGCCGATGCGGCCCTCGTCGAGAAGCTGACGCACGCGCAGCCACTGCGGCGCGCTTCGGATCATGAAGGCTTCGCAGATTTTGACTCCGGTGCGGGCGCGAACGTCGAGCAGCGTCTTAGCCTCGGCGACCGTCATGCTGAGCGGCTTCTCGCAGAGTACGTGCTTGCCGGCCTCGGCGGCCTTCGTCGTCCACGGAACATGGAGCTGATTGGGCAGCGGATTGTAGATGGCGTCGATGTTTGGATCGGCGAGCAGCTCCTCGTAAGAGCCGTAGGCCGTGGGAATGCCAAGTTTCGTGGCCGCCTCACGGGCTTTCGCCAGATCGCGCGATGCAATAGCGGTAACGGTGGTGAGTTCGCCCTGCTGCATGGCAGGGATCACCTTTTTCAGGCCGATGTTGGCGGTGCTGAGCACGCCGAAACGGAGCTTTTTCGACATAACGCATGATACCGCCGAACGCGGCGGATGATATGCGGCTCACGCGTGGTTCAGAGCCAACGCAATCGCTTCGGCGGCGTTGGCGGCTACGCGGACGAGAGTGCGATTCTTTGCTTCGATGAATCCGGCGTCGACAGCCGTGTCGAGGAAGGCGAGCAGGCCGTCCCAATAATTGAGCGTGTTAATCAGGATGCACGGCTTCGCGTGAATGCCGATCTGCGCCCAGGTGATGGCTTCCAGTAATTCGTCGAGTGTGCCGTAGCCGCCGGGCAGCGCGAGGATGGCGTCGGACAACTCGTGAATGCGGGCCTTGCGCTCGTGCATCGTGGGAACCAGTTCGAGCGAAGTGAGGCCGTTGTGCGCGATCTCTCGGCCACTGAGCGCGTCTGGCAACACGCCGATCACTTCTCCGCCACCTGCCAGCGCCGCGTCAGCCACCACACCCATCAGGCCGCGGCAGGCTCCGCCGTAGACCAAGCCAAGGCCCGCTTTGGCGATGGCCGTGCCGATAGCTGTGGCCTCAGCGCGAAATGCGGGGTTGTTTCCGAAGGCCGATCCGCAGAAAACGGCGACGCGGCGAAGGGGCTTGGGTGAGTCAGTCATTATGCTTTCAGAATAACGGGCGCGGCGTGCTTACTTCCGGGCGGATACGCAGACAGAGGCGACTTGCGTCGGTTGAGGGTCGGGAAAATACCTGCACTGAAAGAAGAGCGCCACGTTAACAAGAGCAATCATCACGGGCACTTCGACCAGGGGCCCGATGACCGCCGCAAAGGCGGCTCCCGAATTGATGCCGAAGACAGAGACGGCGACAGCGATGGCCAGCTCAAAGTTGTTGGAAGCGGCAGTGAAGGCCAGCGTCGTGGTTTTGGAGTAGTCCGCGCCGAGCTTTCGGCCCATATAAAACGAGACCAGGAACATGACCACGAAATAGACCAGAAGCGGCGCGGCAATCCTGAGGACATCGAGTGGGAGACGAACAATATAGCTCCCTTTGAGCGAGAACATGACGACGATGGTGAAGAGAAGGGCGACGAGAGTGAGGGGACTGATGCGCGGGACAAAGTTGCGGTCGTACCAAGCCAGGCCTTTGGCGCGGACAAGGACTGTGCGCGTAAGGAATCCGGCGAGGCATGGAATGCCCAGATAAATGAAGACGCTCTGCGCGATTTGGCCGATGGAGACATGGACGACCGCGCCCTGCAACCCGAGCTTTGCCGGCAGTACGGTGATGAAGACCCAGGCGTAGAGCGAGTAAAAGAAGACCTGAAAGAGAGAGTTGAAGGCCACCAAGCCGGCGGCGTATTCGGTGTCTCCTTTGGCCAGTTCGTTCCAGACGATGACCATGGCAATGCAGCGCGCCAGGCCGATCATGATGAGGCCGGCCATGTATTCCGGGTATCCGCGCAGGAACACCACAGCCAGAACGAACATGAGGACAGGACCAATGAGCCAGTTCTGCACCAGTGAAAGGGCGAGCACCTTCTTGTTGCGAAAGACTTCGTGCAGCTCGTCGTACCGCACCTTGGTGAAGGGCGGGTACATCATCACGATCAGGCCCACGGCGATGGGGATGGACGTGGTGCCGATGCTGAAGCGGTCGAGAAAAGGAACGACGCCGGGGACGAGCCATCCGAGCGCCACGCCGGCCACCATGGCGGCGAAGATCCAGGCGGTCAGATAACGATCAAGAAACGAGAGCCGGCCAGTGACCTTCATGAGCAAACCTCAAAGAAAGAAATGTGCGTGCTGCTTTGCGGCATGAGCCGCCGGTCAGGAACAGCCGATCTCGTCGATCTCCTTCTGGATGGCGAGTTGTTGCAGCGACGCGAGGGGCAGCGAGAGAAAGAGGCCGACCCTGCGGTCGAGGATGACGAAGGCATCACGAAAGGCACGGGCGATCTCGTCGGGCGTTCCCTCGACCGCGGCGGGATCGGGGATGCCCCAGTGCGCGGTCATGGGCTGGCCGGGCCAGTAGGGGCAGATTTCCTTTGCGGCGTTGTCGCAGACGGTGAAGACGAAGTCCATTTTGGGCGCGCCGGGCGCGGCAAACTCGTCCCACGATTTGCTGCGCAGGCCGGCGGTTGATATTCCGGCTGAGGCGATCTGTTTGATCGCTTCGGGACGCGGTTTTCCTGCGGGATGGCTGCCCGCGCTGTAGGCGGTGAAGGCTCCCTTGCCCTTGTGATTAAGAATCGCTTCGGCCATCAGCGAACGGGCCGAGTTGCCGGTGCACAGAAAGAGGACGTTGTAGTGGCTGGGCATGATGTGGATCCTACGCTGCGGCGCCGCTGCAGCAGCCGGGCGCGCAGCAGGATGATTGAGGCTTGACGGCGCGGATGAAGGCGCTGAGGAATTTGCCTTCAACCTCCGGAGCGATGGCATCGACGTCGACTCCCGCCTCAGTGAGAAACTGGCGAGCATCCTCGACGCTGTAGATGCGCGTGGGCTCGAAGGAGACATCGGCAAACCCGGCGGCGATCAGCCGGCCGCGATAGTCCTGCTCTTCGAGAGCGCCCGCCATGCAGCCGACCCAGAGCAACATGCTCTGGCGCACAGCGTCGGGAACTTGGCCGCGCACGACGACATCAGAGACGGCGAAGCGGCCGCCCGGCTTAAGCGCACGAAAGGCCTCGCGCAACACGCGGTCCTTGTCGGCAGAGAGGTTGATGACGCAATTCGAGATGATGACGTCGACCGAGTTCGCGGCGAGTGGAATGTTTTCGATTTCGCCTTTGAGAAACTCGACGTTTTCAACGCCAGCCTTGCGCTGGTTTTCGCGAGCCAGAGCAAGCATCTCGTCAGTCATATCGAGGCCGTAGGCTTTGCCGCCGGGAGCCACGCGGCGCGCGGAGAGCAGCACGTCAATTCCGCCGCCAGAGCCGAGGTCGAGGACCACGTCGCCGGGCTTGAGATCAATGAGCGCCGTTGGATTGCCACAGCCCCGCGAGGCCTGCACAGCCTTCTCCGGGATGAGGCCTTTTTCGCCGTCGCTGTAAAGATTGGCGGTGATCGGGTCGCAGCAAAGGAGACCGGGATCGCAACAGGGCTGCAGACTGCCTGCCTCCGCCACGGCGCGCGCCGCGCTGCCATACTTTTGCTTCACTTGCTCCTTCACTTCCGCCGGGGCTGCCATTCGAACCCTCCTTCGTATATGCTTAAGCAAATATATTTCCGGTATTCATATTTGTCAAGGCGTATATTTGAAGAGATGGGACGAAGCGCGAAACCGGTTGACGTGGCACTCCTGTTTGCCGCACTTGCCGACCGAACACGGCTGCGCCTGCTGAACCTGATGAACGGCCGCGAAGTGTGTGTGTGCTACTTCGTGGAGGTCCTGAGGCAGAGCCAGCCCAAGGTGTCGCGGCACCTGGCGTATCTGCGCAGGGCGGGAGTCGTGCGCGCGCGGCGCGAAGGCAAGTGGATGCACTATCGCATCGAGCGGCCAGCTGACTCCGCAGTGGCGGCGATTCTGGACGCAACGCTTGAGTCGTTTGGCGCCGACCGGGAAATGATGGCCGATCGGGCACAACTGGACCGGGTTTGCTGCCGGCCGGAACGATTCGTGACACTTGCGGGAGCGCCCGCACCCACCAATGTCCAATAGGACGCCGCTTGAAGCACGGCAATCATCGCGCGACTGAACGATGGCGCGGGCGCGGGCAAGCGCTTTGGCCCTTTTCAGGCGCGGACCTTCTGTGTCATGCTTGCTTGCATGGGAAACAAAGACAAGGGCAAGAGAGAAGCGAAGAAGGCTCCGAAGCCGAAGCCAAAACCAGAACCGGGACGCAAGCGCGAGATCTTCACGCCACCACCTCCACCGAAGTAGCGAGCGTCGGCGGCGCCTGAGTCGCGCAGCGGCTAGACGGCCGACTCAGGAAGAGTGTCGGTATGCGCCGCGTCAAACCGGTGCTCAGGCAGGTCAACAACGACAAAGGCCATCCCACAAAGATGGCCTTTTGCTTTGCTTGAAGCGATGAACGGAACTCAGGGCTGGGACGCGGCGCCCGTGCTCGGCTCGGTGCGGGCTTGAGCCTTTTCGGCCAATACCTTGTGCGCGCTATTTTCAAGTGCCTGGGCTTCGGGCATGTAGGTGAGCGCCTTCTGGACCATCGGATCCCAATCGGCGATGACGCGCAAGCCGGTCAGCTGCCCGAACTGAATTGTAAAAATGTCTTTCTTGATTTGCGCCTTAATCCAGCCGGAGGAGTCGCCAATGTCGCCGTCGGTCCAGTCAACGTCCTGGTTAGTAAGGAATTTCTTGAAGTCATTGAGGACAGTGTCGTCGACCTGGAAGTTCTTGTCGATTGTATGCGTGGCCACGTAGACCGGCGCGAAGTGGAAGAAGACGTCTTTGTAGACCAGCTCGTCCTGGAAGCGGTTGGTGGTAGGCGGCTCGATTTTTTCGTCGGGCGTGATGCCGCCGCCGCCGTAGACGGTGCGGCCAGAGTCAGTCAGCTTGACCTCGCGGCTGGAGGAGTCGGAGGGCGCAGGCCCGCCGCCGGCGTGGTTGTAATAGTCGTAGAGCGAGACGCCGGCGTAATTGCGCTGGATGAGGCGGCCGGACGGCGTGTAGTAGTGATACGTAGTCAAGGCGAGGCCGGAGTCTTCACTGAGGTTGTAGACGGTCTGCACCAGACCCTTACCGAAGGTGGTTTCGCCCACGATGAGGGCGCGATCGTGATCCTGCAGCGCGCCGGAAACGATCTCGGCCGCCGAGGCGGTGTCGCGGTTAACCAGCACGACGATGGGGAAGGTCTTGCCGTCGTTGCCGTGCGTCGCGACGTAGTTCTGATCGGAGTAGGCGCGGCCGCGCTGGGAAACGATGGTCTGGCCCTTGGCAAGCAGATGGTCGCAGACATCCACGGCCTGGCTTAGGAGGCCGCCGGGATTCTCGCGCAGATCGAGCACCAGGCCCTTGAGGTCGCCGAAGCCGTCGATGGCGTCGTCCATTTCCTGACCAGTGGTCTCCTGGAACTGGGACAGATGAATGTAGCCGATGCCGGGACGAATCTCGAACTTGAGATCGATGGAGGGGTGCGGAATCTCGTCGCGAATGAGGTCGAATACCAGCGGCTTGGCCTGGCCGTAACGAACCATCGTGACCTGGACATGCGTGCCCTTGGGTCCCTTCAACGCTTTCGCTACCTGGTCTGACGACCAGCCGTCGGTGGACTTCCCATCGACCGCAACAACTTCATCGCCCGGATGAATACCCGCGCGGAATGAGGGCGTGTCCTCGTATGGAGTGACAACGTAAACGTTGCTCTTTCCATTGTTGTCATTTTGCTGCTGGATGACCATGCCCACGCCGTAGTAGCGGCCGCGCTGATCTTCGCGCAGGCGGGCATAGGCCTTGGGATCGTAGAAATGCGAGTGCGGGTCAAGAACCTGCAACATACCGGGGATGGCGCCGTCGTAGATGACATCGTCCGCCTTGTCGGGTGTGAGGGGCTCGGCGTAGTTCTGCTCCACGATCGCGTAGACGTCGGTGAATGCCTTGAGGCTGTCGCGGAGCTGGCTCTCGTCCTGCGACGATTGGGCGCCGACGCGGCGCTCGAGAACGGTGCCGGCCACGGCACAGACAGCGAAAAAGACGACCACGGCGAATAGTGCGCGGCGGGCACGGAAACTCATGGGCAAACCGAACCTCCAGACGGCGCGTGCGCCAGACGCCGGACGGCGGACCTTCCATCGCCTGGGAGCGAATCCGGCCAATGCTGGATTTCCGCTCGATAAAAATTGACCTTGCCCGGTATTGGCAAGGCCAGGGAGATGGAAGAACCGCTCGCACTGAGGCTGCGAGGCCGTCTTCGGCTAAAGTATAACACCGCTGTATTTGACGCGCGCCCAGGCGGGCGGGTAGCCGGGTTACCGTGGTTTGGGGGGCGCGAAGGCACATTGCGGAGGGTTGCCCGCAGGCTTGGGCCGGCATCCGCTTTCCGTTTCGGCTCTCCCGGCATTTACAATTGCGTCTATGCACCAGGCACCAGGAAAGCATGCGCCAGGCAAACGGCCGGACGTCGGTTCTATGAATTTGAGACATTTTCGCGGATTTGCGGCATTCGCGTTTGGCGCGGCGCTTCTGGTGTGCCCCAGCCTCTCAATCGGCCAGGCGAACGAACCGGAGAGCCCCTATGGCGGGACGACCGTCGAGGACATTATTGCTCGCGTCAACGACCAGATCATCACCAAGTCAGACTACGACCGAGCGGAAACCGAGCTGGATCAGGTAGGAAAGCAGAACGGTGCATCGATGCAGGAGATGGCAGGTCAGCGGAAGGACCTGCTGCGCAATCTGATCGACCAGCAGTTGTGGCTCTCTAAGGGCAAGGAACTGGACATCACCGGCGAAACGGAACTGGTAAAGCGCCTGGACGAGATCCGCAAGCAATACAACCTGGATTCGATTGACGATCTGGAGAAGGCGGCCAGAGAGCAGGGCGTGTCCTTCGAGGACTTCAAGGCCAACATCCGCAACCAGATCATCACCCAGGAGGTGATGCGGCAGGAGGTTGGCGAGCATATCCAGATGACTCCCGGCGAGGTCGAGCGGTACTACGAGGAGCACAAACAGGATTACGTGCAGCCGGAGAGCGTGCGGTTGGGCGAGATTCTAATTTCCACGGGGAAGGAAGGAACCGACGATCCAGCGAAGGTTGCGGCGGCCAAAGCAAAGGCGGACGACCTTGAGGCGCGGCTGCACGCGGGCGGAGACTTTGCGCAGTTGGCGCGGAGCTTCAGCGACGGCTCCACGGCGGCGTCTGGCGGCGATCTGGGCCAGTATAAGCGGGGCCAGCTTCCCAAGGTACTTGAGGACAAGACATTCGATCTGGCGTCGGGCCAGTACACCGATCCGATTCTCACGCGGCAGGGCTACATCATCCTGAAAGTCGTGCAGCATACGCCGGGCGGACCACGGCCGTACAAGGATGTGCAGGAGGACGTGGAACAGGCGTATTACATGAGCCTGATGGATCCGGCGATTCGCGATTATCTGAGCCGGATGCGAGATGAAGCCTTCATCCAGATCAAGCAGGGATATGTAGACGCCGGCGCGACACCCGCCGAGCTGCATTCAAGCATCAGTTTCAGCGCGTATGTGCCGCCGGCGCCGAAGAAGAAGGCCAAGGTGGAAAGGACGAGGTTCCGCGAAAGCACGCATAGCTTCCGTGAGAGATCGGGTCCATCTGGCCCGCCCGCTCAGAGCGCCACCGAAGCGCCGACCGGCGCAGCGCCGGCGCCTCCGGCAGCCACGCCAACCCGGGCAACCAACAAAAAGAAGAAGGGGAGCAAGAAGGAAGAGGCAGCCACCGAGAAGCCTGGCAAGAAAGAAAAGATCCGCTTCGGCCAAGCGCCGCGCGAGACGCTGCCTTCCGCGACGACAAACTCAGCCACGGAGAATGCGGGCGCGCTGCCCGAGACGGCTTCGAATACCGACCAGCCGGCGAATCCGCTGGAGCCGGCCGCGCCAACGCAGAAGACGCGTTTCAGCGCTCGCGCACGACAGCCCAAGACGGCGAAGACAAAAGGCAATGCCGGACAGGCGGGTGCGACCGGGCCCTTGCCGCCGAATGCGTCTGAGGTAGCCGACCAGCAGACGCAGTTGGCTCCTTTGGGTCTGCCTGGAGATACATCGAAGAAGAAGAAAAAGGCATCGACTGCAACCGAGGGAAAGACTCGCATCGCCGACAAGAAGAAGAGCGAGGAAGAAACGCAGCCGAAGCCGGTACAGAAGCCGACACCCATTCCTCCCGTGCCGGGAGCGCCGGCGCCCTCCGACCATCCGGACCAGCCTCAACCGCAGCAAACGACGCCGCAATAACCTCGAGATTCAATCTGTCCGACAGAGCGGGCCTGGGAATGGAATCCCAGGCCCGCAGTGTTCTGGTGGCAGCACGGGTTTCGTTCGATTTGAGCGGCACCTTTGGCATAGCGGGAGAATTGCGTTAATCTTCTCGGCAGAATGAAAGACATCTATATCGCGGATTTGATGGGCTTCGACGAAGGCAAGCTCTTCGACAGCTTCTTTCTCGTGCTGGCCAAGCAGCAGCGGACCACCAAGCAGAACAAACCGTATCTGAGCCTGACGCTCGGCGACAAAACTGGACCGATCGAAGCCCGCGTGTGGGAGCTTGGCGATCCGCGGATCGCCAGGGACTTCGAGCGTGGCGACATCGTAAAGGTGCGCGGGAGTGTGTCGCGTTTTGACGATCGTGCACAGTTAAAAGTGGATCAGTTGCGCAAGGCGCTGGGCAGCGAAGCGGACAAGATGGATATGCTGCCCGCGACGAGCCGCGATGTGGGCGAGCTGTGGCGGATGCTCGAGGCAAGCATCGCGAGCGTGACCAATCCCGATCTGAATCGGCTGCTCAGGGCGTTACTCACCGATGCACCAATCGCGCAGGCTTTTCGCGAGGCGCCGGCGGCGCGGCAACTGCACCATGCGTGGCTGGGCGGACTGCTCGAACACGTGGTGAGTTTGCTGGGGCTCGCCGATCGCGTAGCCGCGCACTACCCGATGCTCGACCGCGATCTGCTTGTCACGGGCGTGATTCTGCACGACATCGGAAAGACCCGCGAGCTGAGCTGGGACACCGGATTCGACTACACGGTGGAGGGTGTTCTGCTCGGGCACATCCAGATGGGCGTCGATCTAGTGGAGAAGACGATCGCCGGGCTGCCCGGATTCCCTGACCGGCTGCGCACGCTGGTGCTGCACATGATTCTGTCGCACCACGGCAAGTTGGAGTTCGGCTCGCCCAAGCTGCCCATGATTCCCGAAGCGCTGGTGCTCAACTTCCTCGACGACCTGGACGCAAAGATGCAGGCGATGGCCAGCGAGTTTGAGAAGTCGGCGCGCGAGGGCCGTGCGCCGGACGAGTTGACGGGCAAAGTGTGGGCGCTGGATCAGCGCCAATTGCTGAACACTAGGGCCTGGCTGGGAAAAAACGAGGAGTAGTCGTTCCCTGCCCCTGAACCTTTACCCGAGAAACCAATCCCACTGCTCTTTTGTCAATGGAACGACCGAAAGCCGGCCGATGAGCAGGAGCGGTGAGCGCGCAAAGAGCTTTTCAGCCTTGATTTGGGCGAGGGTTTTCGGGTTTTTGAGGCGCTTGCCTGCCTTGACGCACACGATGGGGACTTTCGGGTCAGCCGAGTCGACGCTGAGGATCGTTCCTGTGCCCACGGCGGTGCGTTCGTCGCCAGTGTAGTAGAAGATCCACTTCATCCCCGGCTTCATCTCGCGTAGATTCTTGACGGCGGCGGGATTCGTCACGCCGTCCCACGCGGTCTCGCCGTCGCGCAAGAGGTCTTCGAAAGAGTAGACGCCGGGCTCGGATTAAAGGAGGAAGTAGGGCATAAACAGTTCACAGTTCTTAGTTCGTAGTTGTCAGTTTTCTGCGCTCGGCAAACCGGCGAATGGGAGCGAAGCAACGCTTCCTGTTCCCTATTCCCTATTGGCTATTCCCTGTCTTTCTATTCCCTGCCCCGCTTCCGGATCTCAATGTTGAGGCGCTTGATCTTCTGGTTCAGCGTGGAGAGCGGGATGCGGAACTGCTCGGCGGCTTCAGTCTGGTTCCAGTTACATCGCTCGAGTTTTTCGATGATGATGCGGCGCTCGATGACTTCGAGGATGTCGAAAAGCGAAGAGTTCGGGTTGTGCTCGAGGAGCGCGTCCTGGAAGCTGCGGCCTGTGATCTGTCCGGGGAGAAGCTCGGCGCCGATGAGCGGACCGGAGGAGAGTACGACGCCGCGCTCGATGGCGTTTTCAAGCTCGCGGACATTGCCCGGCCAGTCGTAGTCGATGAGGGCGCGCATGGCGTCGGTGGAGAGTTTGCGCGGAGCGAAGTTGTTCTCAGTGGCGTAAAAATCGAGGAAGTGCTGGGCGAGGAGCGGAATGTCCTCGCGGCGGGCGCGCAGCGGCGGCAAATCAACGGTGATGACGTTGAGGCGGTAGAAGAGATCCTCGCGGAAGCGGCCATCGCGCACCGCCTGGCGGAGATCGACGTTAGTGGCGGCGAGGATGCGCACGTCCACCTGAAGCTCCTGAATGCCGCCGAGATGCATGAAGCGCTTGTCCTGCAGCACACGCAGAATCTTTGATTGCGTGTCGAGGCCCATGGTGGCGATCTCGTCGAGGAAGAGCGTGCCGCCGTTGGCGACTTCGAAGAGACCTTTCTTTGAGGCAACAGCTGAAGTGAACGCGCCCTTGACGTGCCCGAAGAGCGTGGACTCAAGCAGCTCAGAGGGCATGGCGCCGGTGTTGATAGGGACGAATGGCTTGTCGCGGCGCGGCGAGTTGGCGTGGATGGCCTTGGCGATGATCTCCTTGCCGGTGCCGCTCTCGCCCTGAATGAGAACTGTGGAGCGGCTGGGAGCGACCTGCGCGACAAGATCGAAGACGCGGAGCATGGACTCGCTTTTGCCCACAATGTTGGCAAAGTTGTAGCGCTGCTTGAGGGTGCGCTTGAGCTGAAGATTCTCTTCCTCGGCGCGGCGGCGGGCGACTGCGGAGCGGATGTCTGCGAGTAGTTTCTCGTTGTCCCAGGGCTTCTGGATGAAATTTTCCGCGCCGGCGCGAATGGCCTCGACAACGTTGTCGACGGTGCCATAGGCGGTGATCATGATGATAGGCAGATCGGGCTGGCGCTCCTTGAATTGCGGTAGAAGCTCAAGGCCGCTCTGGCCGGGCAACGCGAGGTCGAGCAAAACGAGGTCGAAGCTCGACTGATCGAGCATGCGCAGGCCCTCCTCGCCGTTGGCCGCGGTTTTAACGGCGTAGTTCTCGAGGGAGAGCAGGACCTCGAGCGATTCCTGGATGCCGATCTCATCGTCGACAACCAGGATCGACGCGGCGGGCGAACTGACGTCGATCGCGGGCGCGGAGACAGGCGCGTTCACGGGCAGTGCGTCCTCAGCAGTGGGCTCAGGCATGGACGGAATTCCTTAATAGGGGAAACTCAAGGTGAAAGGTCGTGCCGGCGCCGATTGCGCTGTCGACGTGAATTTTGCCGGCGTGTTCCTGAATGATGCCGTACGAAACGGAGAGGCCGAGGCCGGTGCCGCGCCGGTCGCCGGGCAGGTTTTTGGTGGTGAAGAAGGGATCGTAGATGCGCTTGAGGTGCTCAGGCGCGATGCCGGAGCCGGAGTCGGAGATCACGGCTTCTACGTGTCCGTTGACCAGCGTGGCGATGCGCAGGCGCCCGCCGCCAGGCATGGCGTCCTTGGCGTTCAGCAAGAGATTGAGGAAGACCTGCTGCAGCTTGCCGGGGTTGCCGTGGATCGGCGGAAGCTCGTCGGCGAGTTCGAGATCGACAAGAATCTGCGCTGTCTTGAACTGGTGCTCGAGCAGCGAAAGCGTGTCGCGAACCACCTGGTTCAGGTCGGTGGAGCGGAACTCGGTGGTGGAAGTGCGCGAGAAGTTGAGCAGGCCGTTGGCGATTTCGGCGGCGCGGAAGCTCTGCTGCGTGATCTTGTCGAGCACGGGGCTGAGGCGCGCGTCGCCGCGCAATTGCTTGGCCAGCATCTGCGCGTAGGAGGAGATGACAGCGAGTGGAGTGTTGATCTCGTGGGCGACGCCGGCAGCGAGTAGGCCGATGGAGGTGAGCTTGTCAGCCTGGGCAAGCTGCGTTTCCAGCGTGACGCGCTCGGTAATGTCGTCGACCAGGACGATGCGGCCCACGGGAACGAAGTTGCGAGAGAGCAGCGGCGCAATGGCGATGTTGGCGGTGCGCTGCTCGCCGGCGCGCGTGGTGAGGCGGAACTTGTAGAGGTGATGCACTCCCGGATCGCTGCGGAAGCCCTCCAGGGCTTCGATGAATTCCAGAGGGAAGACGGAACGAAGTTCCTGGCCGATGGCTTCAGCGCGGCTGAGTGCGTACATCGCCTCCATCTGCGCGTTCCAGCTTTCGATGCGGTCGTTGAGGTCGATGGCGAAGATGCCCACGTTGATGGATTCGACGATGTTCTCGTTGAACTCCTTGAGGCGCTCGAACTCAACGATCTTTTCCTCAAGCCGCGCGTAGAGGCTGGCGTTCTGGAGGGCGATGCCGATGTAGCTGGCCAGGGATTCCAGAAGCTCGACGTCTTCGCTCGACAGGAAGTCGCCGCCCAGCGTGCGGCCGAGGCCGATGACGGCAATGGTGCGGCTGGCGGCCTCACCATTCTCCAACCGCACCGGAGCCACCCGGCAGGGCAGATAGTAGTTGAGGTCGAGCAGAGCGGCGGTGCGCTGCTGGTCTGGCGGCAGATGCAGAACAGCTTGAGCGTTTTCGAGAAAGATGTGAGAGTGGTCCTTGGCGCGGTCGAAGTTGAGAAAGCCGAGGGCCAGGTTGCTTTGCCCTGCGCTGACTTCATCAGGTAGTCCGTGCGATGCCGCAAGACGCAACCCGCCCGAGTCCTGCGCCAGGAAAATGGCAACGCGCGCCACCAGGAGCGTGCGCGGCAACTGCTCGACGATGGAGTTGAGCAACGCCTGCAGGTCGGTTTCGGAGCTGAGGCCGCTGCCGAACTCGACCAGGGCCCTCCGGTAGTCGTAGCGATGCCGGTCGAAGGCGCGTTCGACCCAGCCCTGAATGCGCCGTTTGAGGGGATCGAAGACGGCAGCCGTGACCAGAATGGCGATGACCAGCGCCCACTCGCGCATGGCTTCAGGCAAGCGCTGATGAACCACGAGGGCGATCAGCGCGATGATGCCGAAATAGCCGCCGCCAATGAGCGCTACCGACAGCGTGTAGGCGACGCCGCGCTTGAAGATCAGGTCGGTGTCCATCAAGCGGTAGCGAACGATGGCCCAGGCGAACGTGAGCGGCAAAAACACCAGCGAAAGGCCAGCCAGATTGGTGAGCAGTTGCGGCGGATTCAGGTGAAGCAGATAGGGGACGGCGTAAAAGAACGTAAAGGGAAGAACCGCAAGCAGTGTGCCACGCGTAACCCACTTCAACTGCTGGCGTAGCAGCGGCGTGGTGGCGCGGCTATAGCTGCGCAGGAACAGAAGCGCGGCGCATACGTAGAAAACGGCGTCGTAAGCCGTGTCGATCTGGTAGAGCCGGTCGAGCAGGAGCTTGGTGGCCTCGCGCGTGCCGATGGACCAGAGCCACAGGGCAAGCATTCCCGCACCGGGCGCGTAGACCAGGGGCAACAGCCAGCGGCGGCGGTGATTCTTGAATCGCTCCTCAGGGAAGCTGAGCGCGAAGTGCAGGAAGAGCGCAGGCTGCAGCGCCTCGGCCACGACATTCGTCCAGAAGACGATCCAGTCCAGAGTGTCGAGCTTGGTGGTGTACTTCAGCGCGTAGAGCGCAAAAGAAACCAGGCAGAAGAGGTAAAAGTGCGTCGCACGGGGGGCGCCCCAGCGGCGGAAAAGGACGTAGAAGCCGATGATGAGATAGATGAGGCCGATGATGCGCAGGCCGAACTCGAGACTGCGATCCAACGGCTCGGGAATGACCTTGATAGGCGCTTCCAGGGGAATGCCGTCGCGCGTGATGGTGTAGTAGACCTGGCCGTAAGGACCTGTGGCGTAAAGTGCGCGCTCCAGATCAGCGACCACCGTAACGGGCGTAACGGTTTCGGTGGGGGATTCGCTGACGCCCGTCAGCAGGTCTCCCACCTGGATTCCGGCGCGCTGCCCGGGCTTATCAGGCAGAACTTTTTCCGCGTGCAGGCCGCCGGAAGCCTCGCCCCACCACACGCCATCGTCGGGCTGCGGAAACTGGCGCTGTTCGAGGAGATTCAGCACCGCCAACACGAACAGCGCGGCTGTGGCCAAGGCCAGCAGCGTAGCCTGTACGCGGTTGAGAAGGCTTGTCTCCATGAGCGGGAATTTCCTACTTTAATCGCCTTACCAGCACGTCGGTTGCCATGCAGGGAGGATGCGGCTCTTAGCTAGAGGTCTCAGGCCAATCGCCTGAGAACAGACGTGATATGGACTTTGGGTCGTCAATAAATGTCAACCTGAAGTGAAGTAGATCACATCGGAAGTGCAAAAAACAAGAACAGCCCTCCACGGAAGAGAATCCATCTATGAAAAATGGTAGATCGATGGCCCGTGGCGAGTTATCTTTCAACCGGCCGAAAATAAAGGAGTTCCGGTTAGCAGTCTTTCGCGGATTTGAGCGCGTGAAATCTCGCGCGGACGACCACGAGCCGGCCAAATATGTATGGGCTCTGGTGCAGAGTCAGCGCTGTCCGTATGTTGCCTTCGAGCCATGTTTGCGAAGGTAGTGGTATTCCGAGACATGGCTGGGGATGCCGGCCTCCGGCGCGCCCAGAAGCACGCTGCGGAAGGCGAGCCGGGCGATGTACTCAAGGACGTCGGCGTGCTCGACAGCCTCAGCGGGGTTCTTGCCCCATGCAAACGGGGCGTGGCCCGCCACCAACACGCCGGGGACGGCCACCGGATCGAGTTTTCCCGAGCGGAAGCAGCGAACGATGACTGAGCCCGTATTGCGAACGTAGCCTGAAGTAACCTCTTCGGCGGTGAGCGGCTCAGTGACGGGGACCGGACCGCGAAAGTAATCAGCGTGGGTGGTGCCGAAGCATGGAATGGCGCGGCAGGCCTGAGCCCAAGCCGTCGCGAACTCGGAGTGCGTGTGGACGATGCCGCCGATCTGAGGAAATTCGCGGTAGAGCAGCGTGTGCGTTTCAAGATCGCTCGATGGACGCAGTGCGCCCTCGACGATGTTGCCATCGAGATCGGTAACGACGAGGTCAGCGGGGGTTAATGCGGCGTAATCGACACCGCTGGGCTTGATGACCACGAGCGGTTTGGCGCTGTTGCGGTCGACACCGCTAGCATTCCCAAATGTGTGGGGCGCGAGGCCGCGACGGGCGATCTCCTGATTGGCGCGGAGGACTTGTTCGCGGAGAGATTCAAGCAGCATGACGTGTCTGGAATAAGAGTAAATCCTTCAAGAGGGTAACGGATGAAGAATCAACGATCGTGGCGGGGCTGTGGCGTGCGGTCGGTGCCTTCGCGATGGGGTGGCTGGGTAGCGCGTTAATCGGTGCTGCAGTAAACTGGGGTCAATCTTCGACTAGTTTGTTATCGGTTGAGTGAAGGCCCCTCTCGCTGGACAGACGACGCGAGAGCGCAGAGGTTTGGCTGTGTGCGCGCAGAGCGGTGCCGCCGTTGTTTCTGATGCCGGGTTTGCCTTTTGCGCCACAGCTCGCGGCCTGCTGTTCTGCGCCCGGCAAGTGGTGGGCAGCCGTGGCTGATGTTTCCATTCCCCGCTTGGCAGGGTCCGCGCAAGGCGCGAATTCGCTTTCGTCAAGAGCAAAGGCTATGCTGGCCACTTCATCGCCCGACGGTGAGGCCATTCCGCCTCATCGTTGGATGGTCGCCATCGCCGTGATGTCGAGCGCCGTGATGCAGGTGCTGGATACATCGGTGGTCAATGTCAGCCTGCCGCATATCGCCGGATCGCTTTCCTCGACCGTCGAGGAGGCAACCTGGGTACTGACCTCCTACCTCGTGGCGAACGCCATCATCCTTCCCATAACCGGATGGATTGCGGGCGTGCTGGGCCGCAAGCGCGTACTGATGATGGCCGTTGCCGGCTTTACGCTGTCGAGCCTGGCGTGCGGCCTGGCTCTGAATCTGCCCATGTTGATCGTCTTTCGCGTCATCCAGGGATTGACCGGCGGCGGGCTGCAGCCACTTTCGCAGGCCGTGCTTCTCGAGGAGTTTCCGGGCCGGGAGCAGGGCAAGGCGATGGCCTTTTGGAGCCTTGGGATTATCGCGGCGCCTATCCTTGGCCCCACGCTGGGCGGCTGGATCACCGACACCTGGACCTGGCGCTGGGTCTTCTTTATCAACCTGCCGGTGGGCGTGCTGAGCCTGCTTCTGATCTCGCAGTACATTTACGATCCGCACTACTTGCGGCGCCGCTCGCTGGGCGTGGATGCGTGGGGCATCGGCATGTTGGCCGTAGGCATGGGCGCGCTGCAGATCATGCTCGACAAGGGGCAGGAGAAGGACTGGTTCGGATCGACCCTGATTCGTGTCCTGTGCGTGATTGCGTTCGTCGGACTCACGGCCTTTGTGCTGCGCGAGCTTCGAGCCAAGGATCCCATTGTGCATTTCAAGCTGATGCGCTCGCGCACCTTCGCTTCGGGTTTGGTGCTGGCCACCATCATGGGGTTCGTGCTCTACGGCAGCCTGGTGCTGCTGCCGCTCTTCATGCAGACGCTGCTGGGGTGGACGGCAACCACAGCGGGCATCTGGAACAGTCCGCGCGGCATCGGAACCGCGCTCTGCATGCCGCTTGTAGCCTATCTTCTGGGCAAAGGATGGGACGCGCGCCGCTTGTTGATCGTCGGCTTCGCCGTCACGGGGCTTTGCTTCTTCTCCTACGCGCGCATGACGCTCGAGTCCGGAACCTGGGACATTTTCTGGATTCAGATCGTGCAAGGCTTTGCTCTCGGCTTCCTGTTTGTGCCCATGACGACTCTGACCATGAGCACGGTTCCGAAGGCGGAGACCGGATACGCAACCAGCCTGTTTAACACCGTGCGCAATATCGGGTCCAGCATGGGCATTTCGTTTGTCACCACGCTGATGGCGCGGCGTGAGCAATTTCACCAGCAAATCCTCGGCGACCACCTCACGGCTTCGAGTCCGATGAGCCAGCAGGCCTTTGCGCAGCTGGCGCCTTTTCTCGCTCATCAGGGTGTAGACCCGGTGACGGCGGCGCACAAAGCCGGCGGGCTCATCTATCGGCAGCTCCAGCAACAGGCGGCATTGCTCAGCTATGGCGACGCATTTCTCCTGATGGGGATCTTGATCTTGCTCAACATTCCCGTAGTGCTGCTGATGCGCGGGGCAGAGCACAACCGGCGGCATCGCAAGAACCGTGAGGCGAACAGGCCAGAGGCAGCACGAGGCGCGCCAGCATCTCAGCCGCGCAGCCAGTAGGGCTTTGGAACAATCGCGCCAAGCTCGGCAAATTCTGCGTCTGTCAGTCGGAAGGCTGCCGCGCTCACGTTCTCTTCAAGGTGCTTTACTGACCCGGTTCCGGGGATGGGCAGCATAACGGGCGAACGGCGCAGCAGCCAGGCCAGTGACAAAACTGCAGTCGAAACCTTGCGCGCTGCGGCAATCCTCTCCATTACCTCGTTGGCCTTGCGGCCTTGCGCCATCGGACCCCAGGGCAGAAACGCGATGCCGTTGGCCTCACAATAATCAACCACGAAATCCCACTCGCGATCGCTGAAGCTGTAGCGATTCTGCACGCTGACAATGGAGACAATCTTTTGCGCACGCTTGATGTGTTCGAGAGTGACATTGGAGAGCCCAACGTGCCGGATCTTCCCCTGTTCTTTGAGGCGCGCCAGCGTTTCCACGGAGGCGTCGAAAGAAACAGCCGGATCGGGAACGTGGAGTTGGTAAACGTCGATGCGCTCCAAACGCAACCGCTTGAGGCTGCCCTCGATGGCTCGCTGAATGTGCGCGGGACTGGCGTCGTGCTGCCAAACGCCAGGACCGTGGCGAGTCCATCCGGCCTTAGTCGCGATGACGACGCCGGCAGGATAGGGATAGAGAGCTTGCGCGATGAGCTCCTCAGAAACATCGGGACCGTAGGAGTCGGCAGTGTCAATGAAATTGACGCCGAGTTTGACTGCGCGGCGCAAAGTGGCGAGTGCGGCATCGACATTGTCTGGCGGACCCCAGATGCCCTGGCCCGTGATGCGCATGGCGCCATAGCCCATGCGGTCCACAGTCAAATCTCCGCCAAGGGTGATCGTTCCCGCTTGCGCGGCAGGCAAAATCTCGGATCCGGCCGTCATTTCAGTGCCTCCTTAGACCGTCACTTCCCAACCCGGTTCGTAGGTACGGGCCCAGTACTTCATGGCCTCGGCATCGCCAATGATGTGCGCGGTTTCATTGTCGACACGCAATAACCTGCCGACGAACCAGGCGATGTTTGAGAGCAAAAGCATAGTGACGGTGACATTTGCCACCGAAACAGGCGAGTGGAGCGTCTCGTGGCCGCGGATAGCGCTGATGAAGTTGGCGAAGTGGGCGTCGGTCATCGAGTCGGCTCCGATCAAGTCGCCGGTGGAAGTGACGTGGCCGACGCGATACTTGTCGATCTGCTTCCCTTTCCAATCAAAGACATCGTATCCGTCGCGATCGATGACGACCGAGCCCTTGGTTCCCATAATGATCGAACCCCGGTCGCGATCGTAGAGGCGAATTCCCTGGCAGGAGCGGCCCTCCCACGAGATGAGCTTGCCCGGGTATTCAAAATTGGTGATGGTCGTGTCGGAGAACTGCCAATCGTCTTTGAACTGGTAGCGGCCGCCGCTCGCTGTCACGGCATGGGGAATTTCTGCCTGCAGAGCCCAACGGCAGACGTCAACCTCGTGAGTTCCATTGTTGAGAGTCTCGCCGGTTCCATACCGCCGCAGCCAGTGCCAGTTGTAAGGATGAATATTGTCTTTGTACTCGCTGCGCGGCGCGGGGCCCTGCCACAGATCCCAGTTGAGCGACGCGGGAATGGGTGCGGGCTTGCCGATGCCCATGGTGCCGCGAGTGTTCACGTACCACGATTTGGCCATGTACGCCTCGCCGATCAGGCCATCGTGAATTTGCTGGATCATGCGGATGGTGTAGTCGGAGGATCGCTGCTGATCGCCGACCTGGACGAGCTTTCCATATTTCTTCTGCGCCGCCACAAGCAGCTCGCCTTCGCGCGGATTCTGGCTGGAGGGCTTCTCGACGTAAACGTGCTTGCCGGCCTTCAGACCGAGTACCGCCATCGGCGTGTGCCAGTGATCGGGAGTGGCAACCGTAATGGCGTCGACGTCCTTCGACTCCAGCGCATGGCGGAAATCGGTCTCGGCCTTGGGTGCATAGCCGAGCTTTTGTTCCGCTTCAGCAGCGAATTTCGCAAGAATTCCTGAGTCGACGTCGCAGATATACGCAACGCGGGCGGTGTTGCTATTAGCCCGCAGCGAGGCCAAATGCGCGTGGCCTCGGCCATTGAGACCGTTGATGGCGAAGTTCAGGCGATCGTTGGCGCCGAGAATCTGCGCATAGCTCTTTGCCGTGGACGCAAAGGCTGAGGCCGCCGCACCGGCAGCCAGTCCGTTGACAAATTGTCGGCGGGAAATCATCTGCTTCTCCAATCCCATCACACTTCTCGGCGTTCAGCTCCCGGCCTCAACCATTATCGTTCGCGGCAAAGGGCTCCTTCCGCCGCAACGAATTATATCGTTGCCCGGAAAGGGGCGCGGCCGGATACCGGAGTGGGGAAATCCCCGATGAGAATAATGGATTTGCGGCCAGCTAGCGTTCCTTCCGCGGCTGTGCTTTGCTGCGCTTTGGCGCGAGAATCGAGCGAAGGGTTGTAAACTTGGCCCCGATGCGGACGTCTACCAAAGTGATGGCAGCCGGAACAGCCGTGAAGCCGATGACCGCGCAAGCGGCGGAGGAGATTGCTGCGCAGGATTTCGCCAGCATTGTCGAAAGCCACCGCCCGCAAATCTTCCGCTTCCTGTTGGCATCGCTCAGGGACGTGGATTTGGCCGAGACGCTGACCCAGGAATGTTTCCTGAAAGCGCACCGGAACTGGAAACACTTCCGCGGCGATTCCAGCGCGATGACCTGGCTGATGCGGATCGCCATCAATTTGCAGAAGGACCACTGGCGCAACCGGCGCCTGCAGTTCTGGCGGCATACGCAAGCGAACGCAATTGGAGTGGACGAGGCCAGCGACTGGCTTCCGAACGGTGAACGCTCTGCGGAACAGCAGATCTTGGCGCGGGAACAGGTTGCGCAGGTTTGGAAGGCTGTGGAAGGACTGAGCGCGCGGCAGCGAACGGTATTCCTGCTGCGCTACGTCGAGGACCGGGAGTTGAGCGAGATTGCAAAGGCAACGGGATTGAGCGAGGGCACGGTGAAGGCCCACTTATCGCGGGCGCTCGCGAGAGTGCGCGCGGAGCTGAGAGGAACACGATGAGTTGGAGAGACAAATTGGCGGGAGAGATCGACGATCCGATGGTGGCGGGGGCGCTGGAGAACTTCAAGGCGAGCGTGGATGCCTGGAGCGAGGCGGCGTACAACCGGCCGCGGACAGTGGTGACCACGGCGCGACACAACTGGCGCCTGGCAGCGAGCTGGGCGCTGGGATGCATGCTGGCGGCCGGAAGCCTGGCGGGCGGATTGTACGAACGCCATCACCGGCAGGAGCAGGCTCGCATCGCGGCGTTGAAAGCGGCGGAGCAAAAAGCCGCGCTGGTGCATGCAGCGCCCGAAAAGCCTGTCAAGGCCACAATCGTTTCCAAGCGGCAACCAACCGCGGTAAAGAGGGCAGCCAGTGAAAATGAGGATCTGCTGGCAACGGTAGACAGCGATGTATCGCGGCAGGTTCCGGCGGCCATGGAGCCGCTGGCGCAAATGATGGACAGCAACGGTACAAATTGAATTACTCACAAAACAAGGCAAGAGGAAACTCATCAGAAGGCAGGAAAGGGTCCCTTGGGACACAGGGGGAGGGAAAAATCGATGAAGACGTTGAAAATTGTTCGACTGATTTTGGCGGGAGCGGGAATATTGATCGCAGGAGGTTGGGCGTGCGCGCAAGGACCCGGCGGGCCAGGCATGGGTCCTGGATTCGGGCAGCATCGGCCTCCGATGGAACGCGCGTTCGGATTTGCGAATGGGCAGTTCTGGAACAATCCGGACATCGTGAAGCAGTTGACCCTGAGTGACGATCAGCGCAAGGCGATGGATGGAATTCTGCAGGACCATCGCATGAAGCTGATCGACATGCAAGCCACTTTGCGCAAAGCTGAGTTGGAGATGGGGCCGCTGATGAAGGCCGATACTCCGGACCGTGCCGCGATTGAAGCGCAGATCGACAAAGTCGTGGGCGCGCGCGCTGATCTGGAAAAAGCGAATGCGCGTTTCCTTCTGGACATTCGGATGCAGCTGAAGCCGGACCAGTGGAAGCAACTGCAGACTATGCACCAGAACCGGATGCAGCACGACGGGATGCGCGAACGTGACCGGGGTCCGTGGGGACACGATGGACAGAGGCCAGGGATGGGCGGACCGGGCAGCCAGTTCCGCGGGCCGGGTGGGCAGTTCCGTCATCCGCAACCGCCTCAGCCACCGGACGCGGCTCCGCAGGCAGCACCGGCTCCAGCACCGGCGCCGGGAACGGCCCAGGGAGCGGGCGTGAACCAATAACGGCGCGGTGGGCAGCGGATGCGGTCCGGCCGCTGATCGAGAGCCATCGACCGTACGACCTGGGCGCGGCAGAAACACGAGTGCTCAACGCAAAGGTTAAATCCCGTTGACAAAGGAATCTGGTGGCGGCAGGGGGCATTCCCTTGCCGCCGTTTTTTTGCGCCGGCGAAGGAGCCTCTGGCCGGCGCAACATCAGGATTGCGTTTGGCGTGCGACAGCGGGCCAAGTGGATTCTGTACCATCAGGATGGAAGGAGCGGTTTGTGTCAAACCTTGCTGCCACGGACTCGCTGATCCTACTGATCTACGGCTTTTTCATGCTCACTGCCGGATTCTCGTTGAAGCCGGCGATGACGAGCGGCCAGCAGTTCATGCAGGCCGGCCGCGTGATGCCGGGCTGGCTGTGCGGCATGGCAATGTTGGGCGCCAGCCTGGGCTCGCAGGAGCTGCTCGGCATGGGCGCTGCGGGAGCCCGGTACGGCCTGGCCAGCGTTGGATTCTTCGCCCTCGGCTCAATTCCGGCCATGCTCTTCGCGGGCCTTTATCTGATGCCCGTCTTCTATGGTTCGAATTCAGGGGCGGCCGCGTCCCCGCAAAAACAGGATAAATTTGCCGCGCGGTCGATTCCGGAGTATCTTGGGCTGCGCTTTGATCGGAAGACACGGGCGCTGAATGCCTGCATGTTTGCCGCGATGTCCGCCTTCAGCGCCGGAATCGCTCTCTACGCCATGGGGCGCGTCTTTGTGGCGCTGCACGTTCTCGATCAGGCTGCCAACACTCTGAACCTGTCGCCCAGCCGAACGCTGCTGCTTGCGATGGCACTGCCCGCGGCTCTGGTGCTGGCCTATGTTCTGCTCGGCGGGCTTGGCGCAGCAATGTACAACCAGGCGCTGCAGTTTTGTCTCATCGTTGCCGGAATGCTGCCAGTGGTGCTGCTGGGACTCAAGCGGATCGGCGGCTGGAGCGGATTGAAGGCCGCGGTTCTGCCGAACACATTGCACGCGGGCACACACTCCTTGAGCGCCGGCGCTGTCGTTCTCGCAGTTGGCGCAGGCCTGGTGCTGGGCGGCGGAACATGGTGCGCAGACTTCAGGCTGTTGCAGGCCGCGATGGCGGCGAAGAATGTGGAGGCCGCGCGAAGGGCGCCAATGATCGCCGCGGCTCTGCGCGTTTTTGTCATCATTGTCTTGATTCTTCCGGGCCTGATTGCCGTGGACCTGCCCACTCCCCACACTTCAATCGTCATCCACAACGACAGCGGTGTGATTTATCACGAAATCACTGTCGTCCCACCAGCAGTCGAAGAGGGGAGCGGACTAGTTCCCGCAAAAGCCGATGCGGATGGAAAGCCGGTCATGGACGCCGATGGACACGCTGTACTCGACTACGCAATGGCCACGCCAAACATGCTTCTCCAGTTTCTTCCCGCTGGCCTTCTGGGGCTGGGGATGACGGCTCTGCTGGCGTGCCTTATGGGCGGCGTGGCCGCCGGCGTGACTTCGTTCAGCACTGTCTTTACCTGCGATATTTTTCAGGCGTTCCTTGCCAGGAACACTGCCGACAAGCGCCTGCTCGCTGTGGCTCGATGGGCGGCAGTGGGTGGAATGCTGCTTGCGTTCGCAGCAGCGTGGGCCGCAATGCGCTTCAGCAGCATGCTCGATGCGATGCTGCTGGTTTTTGCGGTCGTGAATGCACCTCTCTTTGCGGTGCTGATGCTTGGAGCCTTCTGGAAGCGTGCGACCGGGCACGGCGCGTTCGCAGGATTGATTGCGGGAGCCGCTGCAGCGCTTCTGCATCACGGGATCGCGCTGCCGCGTGGCGAGCAACCAGGCATCCACGGTGGCTGGATTGCAATCCTGCACCATCCCGCGAGCGAACTGGTACTCGGGCTGGGAACGGCGATGTTAGCCTTCCTTGTGAGTCTGCTGGTGACGGTGGTGGCGAGCCTGCTCGCAAAGCCAGCGCTGGCGGAGGATCTCAAAGGCCTTGTGTTTTCCCCCACAGCGCGGCCGCCTGCGATTGGGCCATGGTGGAAGCGGCCCGAGGCGATGGCTGCGGTAATCCTGTCGGCCGCGATTGCGGTGAGCCTGATCTTCATCTGAGCAGAGAAGGAGAGCAATGTTCTACGATCCACGCATTTCGATGGGCATGCTGCTCACATTGATCGGAACCATCCTGACAGCCTTCGGCCTGGCCACGCGCTCCAACGCCGACGTGTATGCCAAGAGCATGGGGATCGATGCCAATCTGTGGTGGGGACTCGTTCTGCTCGTGTTTGGAATTGCAGCCCTCGTACTTGGCCGGCGCGGCCAGATCAAGCTGGAGAAGAAGAAGTAGCAATCAGCGTTCCGTCCGAGTATTCCCAGCTGCCTTCATTCTTCTGTCGCACTGAAGCGCATGGTGCGGTAGTCGAAGGTGTAGCTCTTGAGCTGGTCGAGGGCGTCGATGCCGAGCACGCCATAAACATCGTCGCGAGCGGCTGAGCCAAATGGCTGCGTCAGGACGGGAATGTAGTGAAGGTCGATCGAGGTATTGCCCACGGCCAGGGGAACGTTCTCAGCGACATAGACCGACTCCGGACCCGAATCCATGCCGGGGATCGAGAAGGGTTCCATCTTCTGGCCGTTGAACGCGGCGGAATGCTCGTCGAACCAGCGCGAGGTCAGGTACGTTTGTTGGCCACCGGCATCGATGGCGAACATCCGATCATCGTTTTCACCAGCGTCGCCGCTGCTGCCCGCTGCGACTCCTTGCGAAGAGGAACCGGTCGTCGGTTCGAGCACCCGGCCTAGCGCGACGATGACCTGATCTCCGTCGAGATAGAAGTGAGCGCCGGCGGTGAGGCGATCCTGGTCTTCCTGGGGATCGATTTCTTTCGCGGGATCCACCTGGATCGTGTTATCGGATACGGTGAGCCGGCCCATGGCGGCGAGCGCCGGATACCCAAGTACGCCCTCGACCCGATAGCCGGAGTGTGGGAAGGAATAATCCGCGTCGTCGAAAACGAAAGCGGTAACATCGTGCAACGTGAGCCGGCCGCCGATAGTAAAGCGGGGAATCACCGTGACGTGAACCTGAATGGGGCGCCCGGTAAGGGTGTGAATGGTAGCGGATTCCTTTGAGATGGTGAGCCCAACATCCTGTGCGATGGATCGGGAGATGAGATTGAAGGGTGCGGTGGGATCGAGCATCCAGCTATGAGAACGCGCGTCGATAAAGACGGGAACATCGATAAGGCCGAGAGGATCGTTGCTCACCTGAAGCCTGAACGGCTCGCAGGGGTCGACCGTGATGGTCGGATTGTCCTTGGCCAGCGGCAGCATTTTGAGCGGCATCTCAATTTCATCCTGCTCGTTGGAGGTGAGCTTGGCGCCAAGTCGCGCGTCGAGCGCCTGGTAAGCCAGGCCGGCCTTGGCCCAATCGCCGAGGCGTAGATAGTCTTCGGCCAGTGTCATGCGGAGCAGCTTCTCGCGAGCGGCATCTCCGCTCGCAGTCACCTGATCCACGAGCGGCTCGAGAAGCCGGACTGATTGATCCAGTTGATTGGAGCGGTTGGCCAGAATGCCGCGATAGAACTGCGCCTGATCCGGCGGCAACTGGTCGAGTTGTTTCTGGATGCGAAGGTATTGGTGATCGGCGAGCAAGTTCTGCAAGCGTGCGTCGGTATCAAGTCCACTGCTGGTCCCGGTGTGGAGTTGCGATTCCGCGCCGGGCTGCTGAGTTGTTTGCTGCGCCGGCGGCTCCGCGCTTTGTTGCGCCGCCAGAGGGCACAGCGGCATGGCGAACGCCAAGGCGAGGAGCAACCGTGCCACAGATGACTGATGCGCCGGGCGCGGGTTGCTTTCTGCCGCAAATTCACTCATGCCGTTTATCTTCACATCGACGTTAACAGTAGACGGCAATGCGGCGAAAGCCCCTTCTTGAGACGGTCCTTACGCAATGGCCGCTAGACTTGAGTTGAGCGATGAAGCGAAAGACAATTGCCCATTACGAGATTCTCCGGCGTCTTGGCGCCGGCGGCAGTGGCGTGGTGTACGCGGCCAACGACACGCTGCTGCAGCGCCCCGTCGTGCTTAAGATGCTGCACACAGGGCTGCTGACTGCCGAGCAAATGCGGTCGACGGTGCTCCGCGAGGCGCGCCTGGCTTCGGCCATTGAACATCCCAATGTGTGCGCGATTTACGAAGTGGGTGAGAGCGGCGACGAGGCTTACATTGCCATGCAGTTTGTGCCGGGCCAGCCGCTGGACGAATTGATCGCGGGCGGGCGGGCCAATTTGCAGCTTGTCCTCTCGGTGGGAATCCAGATTGCCGACGGATTGCAGGCGGCACATGCGCTGGGAATTTTCCATCGCGACCTGAAGCCGCAGAACGTGATGCTGACCGACGGCGGCCTGGTGAAGATTCTGGATTTCGGCTTGGCGCGGCGGCTCACTCCCGAAGACGCGCCCTTCGACCCGGCGACACCGGCACTGGCCAACGACAAGTCCGTCGCGTCAACGTTCACGGCGCGCGGCGGGACCATCCGTTACATGGCGCCCGAGCAGTTCGTCACCGGACACTCGAGTGTGCAGTCAGACGTGTGGGCGCTGGGCGTGATTCTGTACGAGTTGGCGAGCGGACGCCACCCTTTCGCTCGTCCTGACGCCGAGGACTCTCAGGCCATTCGCGCCATTCAGTTTCTCGAACCGGAAGATCTGAGCGCGATCGTCTCGGAAATTTCTCCGGAGCTCAAGAGCGTGATTGCCGCTTGTCTCGAAAAGAATCCGGGCGCGCGCACTTCATCGGCAGCCGAGGTGCGCGAGGGACTGAAGACCATCATGAAGGCGCTGCACATCGAAACGGGAATCATACCCGGCGACGCGGCGGCCAACCTGCCGGCGACGGGCGCTGAGGCGGAGAAGCGTACGACAGGTTTGCTTTCCATGCTGGCAGAGCGGTTCCGCGAGTCGGCTGGCGAGCAAAAGACGCAGAATTCGCTGGTCGTGTTGCCCTTCGCCAACCTGGGCGCGACGGAGGCAGCGCCGCTTTACGGCTACGCTCTTGCCGATGCGATTGCGGCCCGGCTGGCGCGGATTCCAGCGCTGGTGGTACGGCCCTCGAGCACGCTGATGCCGCTTGCCGGCGCGCGGCCCTGGGCGCAGATGGACCCGCTGGCGGTGGGGCAGAAGCTGCTGGTGAAGTTTGTGCTCGCCGGGAACTTTGTGCGCTCGGAAGACGGATTCGACTTGAACTGGCAATTGCTCGACGTTGCTTCGCAGAGCGTGCGCACCGGTGGATCGATTCGCGTCGCGTCGCTGGATCTGATCGCGGTGCAGTCGGAGATTTCAAACGAAGTGTTCGCAACGCTGCAGGGAATGGGGGCAGCGGAAGGAATTGAAGGACAACGTGCCAGGCCGAGCACCGATGCGGCGCGCGCTTCTGCTCGGGATGGATCCCTGCCCGGGCCGGTGAGCGAAAAATACTTGCAGGCGCGGGCGCTGTTGAGTTCGTTCATGGTGCGCACCGGTTCGCGCGCCGATCTGGATCGCGCGCACGCGTTGTTCACCCGCGTCACCGAGGCCGACCCGGGATTCGCTGCGGGGTGGAGCGGGTTGGGCATCGCCGAACTGCACTACGCACGGCATGGTTTCGGTGGGCAGATCCATGTGATGCGCGCGCGGCGCGCCTTTGACGAGGCGCTGAAGCTCGATCCCTCTTCGACCGAAACCAATCTCTACCGGATTTACATGTTGCTTTCGCGCGGCGAAAAGGAGTCCGCGCGGCACGGCATTGCCAACCTGCTCGCCGGTGCCGCCAACGACTGGAACGTGCACATGGTTGCCGGCCTGGCTCTCCGCGGCGACGGCATGTACGACGAGGCGCTGGGCGAATTCAGCCGCGCGCTCAAACTGAATCCGGCCAACGCGGCAATTCTCTACAACCATCGCGCCCGCGTCTACCACTACCAGAACCAGATCGAGCTGGCCGGCGATGAGCTCGAAAAAGGCCTGGCGCTGGAGCCGCGCCATCCGCTGCTCCGCACTTCGTCGGGCTATCAGCAGATGCGGCTGGGCAATCTCGACCAGGCCATCGAAATTCTCGAGGGCGTGATCGCCGACGATCCCTCTCTGCGCATTGCCGTGCCCACGCTGGCCATCTGCTATGTGCAGGCGGGCGCGCGGGACCGCGGCGCTACGCTGCTCAAGGACGACACGTTGGCTGCCGCCGAGGCCGATAGTGAAATGGCTTACCGCCTGGCCACCTACTTCGCCGTCGACGGCGACTCCAGCGAAGCCCTGCATTGGCTGCGCCGCGCCATTTATCTCGGCAACGAGAACTATCCCTGGTTCCGGAAGAATCCCGCATGGACCAACCTGCGCACCAACGCGGACTTCGAGCGAATTCTCGAGGATCTGAAGAAAAGCTTCCGCAAAAACCAGAAGATGTGGAAGCGATTGCTGGAGGAATTGCCGGCCGAAGATTAGCAATTCCCTAGCTAGCGCCTTTGATGCGTTCGTAGGGCTGGTAAACCGGCTCCCACATATACGCGCGCAAATTTGCCGCGATAGTTGCCTCGTTGGCGGGTTCGGCCACTCCATCGGCAACCGTTTGCCGGTAGACTGCCTCGGCGACCGCAAGGCTCGTTTTGCGGGCATCGGCGATAGGCGGCAGCAGCGGGGCATTTTTGTCAGCGCGCGCCGGCGAAAGCAATGCCAGGCTTTTTGTGGCAGCCATAATCATGCCGTCAGTGACGCGCATGGCGCGCGAGACGAGAATGCCCAGGGCCAGGCCGGGAAAGATGTAGGAGTTGTTGACTTGCGCGATGCGGATGAGCTTGCCGTTCACTTCGACCGGAGCAGAGGGGCTACCCGTTCCCACCAACGCGCGGCCGTCGGTCCAACGGAGCAGATCGGCGGGCGTTGCCTCGGCTTGCGATGTGGGATTCGACAGCGGAAAAATCACCGGATGCGGAGTGTGGCGAGCCATCTCGCGCACAATCTCCTCGGTAAACGCTCCCGGCTGCGCGCTCACCCCGGCCAGCACCGTGATGCCTGCATTGCGCACCACGTCGAGCAGCGAGATTGCGCCGGAATCCGGCACCGACAGCTTCCATCCGGCAACGTCTTCGCGCTTGCGCAGGAACGCCTCCTGCGCGGGCTTCACACCCTCGCAGCCCTCGATGAGCAGGCCAAGGTGGTTGAAGGCGTAAATGCGTTTGCGCGCCTGTTCTGCGCTCAAGCCCTCCTCTTTCATCGCAGCGATGAGAAGGTCGAGAATGCCTGCGCCGGCCGATCCCGTGCCGAACATCGCGATGGTCTGCTCCCTGAGCGGAATGCCGGTGGCGTACACGGCTGCCAGCAATGTCGCGGTCGTCACGGCCGCGGTTTCCTGAATGTCGTCGTTGAAAGTGCAGAGCCGGTCGCGATAGCGCTCTAACAAGCGGGCCGCGTTAGCGCCGGCGAAATCCTCCCACTGCAAAAGAACGTGAGGCCAGCGGCGCTCAACGGCAGTCACGAAAGCTTCGACAAAGTCGTCGTACTCCTGCCCGCGAACGCGCTTGTGTTCCCAGCCGATGTAAATCGGATCGCCAAGCAGCTTTTGGTTGTCGGTGCCCACGTCGAGCAGCACGGGCAGGCAATGCTCGGGCGGGATGCCGCCCAGCGCGGTATAGAGCGCCATTTTGCCGATGGGAATGCCCATTCCTCCGGCGCCTTGATCGCCGAGGCCGAGGATGCGCTCTCCGTCGCTGACCACAATGCAACGCACGGGATCGTAATGGGAGCTGGCGAAGATCTGGTCGATGCGGTTCTTATTCGGATAGCTGAGGAAGAGACCGCGTGGCTTGCGCCAGATTTCGGAGAATCGCTGGCAGCCCTCACCGACGGCCGGCGTGTAGACAATCGGGAGCAGCTCCTCGATATTGGAGGCCATGAGCGAGTAGAACAGCGTCTCATTGTTGTCCTGCAGGTCGCGCATTGAAGCGTATTTGTCGAATGCAGTGGGGTGGCAGTCGAGCACGCGCTTGCGGCGCTCGCTTTGGCTTTCGAGAGTTCCGATGTGCGGAGGTAACAGGCCATGCAGATCGAAAGCATCTCGTTCCGCCTCAGTAAACGCGGTGCCCTTGTTGAGGCACGGATTCATCAGCAGATCGAGCCCGGAAAGGCTGGTGCGAATGACGGGCTGGCTTGGCGCATAATATTCTGGTTTCAAAGCATTGTTCTCCATGCTTGCAGATTGGCGCACTAATAGGATTAAAGCCGCTAAACGAAATCGAGCAAAACAATCTCCGGCCGGCTACCGACGCGCATCGGGGGGCCCCAGGTTCCCGCACCCGTTGAAGTGTAGACCTGGAGCGAGCCAAAACGATGAAGGCCGCGCGTGAAGCGGCCATAAACGCGGCGCGTAATCCAGGTGAATGGCAGGAACTGCCCGCCATGGGTGTGGCCGGAGAGTTGCAGGCTGAAGCCGGCCCGCTCCACGATGGGCAGGCGCGTGGGCGCATGGTTGAGCAGGATTCCGGGCTGGGCGCGGTCAGATTCCGGACCGTTGGGGCGCATACTGCTGAGCGCAGCCTTCATGTGCAGCGGCGAAGACGAGTCGTGATAGAACACGCCGGCGATTCTGAGGCCATCGACGACAACCTGTTCATTGGCCAGAACGCGGATGCCCACCCGCTTGATGGCCTCGATGTAGTGCACAGGCGAAGTAAACTCCTCGTGGTTGCCGGTTGAGAAGTAGGTGCCCAGTGGTGGCGAAAGCTCGTTGAACGGCGACAGCAGTCGCTCGAGATCGTCCTTTGTGCCGTCAAAGAGGTCGCCGGGAAGATAGACCACGTCGGGATGAAAACTCGAGACCAGCGCAACCAGACGGCGGCAAAAACGGACGCCGTTAATGGGTCCAAGGTGCAAATCGCTCAGCAAGACGCCCTTGCGTCCATGCCACGCCTGGGGCAGGCCGGGGATATGCACCGCGACGCGGTGAACGCGAATGATGCGGGCGTTGATGAGACCATAGATTCCGGTCAGTGCTGAGATTGTGTAGATCGTGGCTGCCAGTGGCGCGCGGATTGCGGCGGAGTTCGCCGCCAGGTGAGAAATTCGCAGCGCAAACCACATCAGCCGAATGACAATCGACCCCCAGAAAAAGAAGTTGAGAAAGCCGAGCCACACAGCCGCAGCCCAGTAGAACAACCGGACAGCCGCATTAGAAAAGCGGAAGGAGAGCAACGAAGCGGTGACGAAGCTGAATGCCAGAACCAGCATCGCGACGCGCAGATCGGCGGCCGCCGCGGGAGCGAGTCCGGGCCAAAAGGCGATGCAGGTGGAGTAGACAAACCAATGAGCAAGAAAGACGAGGATCTGGATGACTAGGATGGCAAGAACTGGCCAGGCTTTCAAAACCGGATCTCCTTGAATCCATCATTGCATGACCGGCGACGGAGATTATCGAGGGCCAGCGACCTGCAGACGCGCGTGAAACAATCCTTCTATGACCGGCAACGGCGCCAATGCGCTCGGAATTTATATTTCCTTCCCCTTTTGCCGGTCGAAGTGCACCTATTGCAACTTTGCGTCGGGAGTCTATCCGGCGGCTGATCACCCACGATATGTGGACCGGCTGATCGAGGACCTCGTGGGCGCGCGGGCGTGGGCGGCAGCAATGGGAGCGGAGCTCCCCCGGCGCGTGGATTCGGTCTATCTGGGTGGTGGAACGCCGTCGCTCCTTGAGCCGAATCTGCTGGCGCGGCTTTTTGCCGCGATGCGAGCGGAATTCGATCTCGACGCCGACGCAGAGATCACCTTGGAGTCCGCGCCAGGGCAGTTGGCCGAGGCGACGCTGGATGCGATTGTCGCTGCTGGTGTCAACCGTGTGAGCCTCGGCGTGCAGTCGTTTGTCGACAGCGAGGCGCGGGCCAGCGGCCGGCTGCACGATCGTGCTGCGGCCGAAGGTGATTTGCGGCGGCTGCGTTCAGCCGGAATCGAAAACCTGAACGTGGATTTGATTGCGGGGCTGGCCGGCCAGACGTTCGCGTCGTGGGAAGAGTCGTTGAACGCGCTCGTGGATGCCGGCATTCCTCACGCCAGCGTGTACATGCTTGAGGTGGACGAGGATTCGCGCCTCGGCCGCGAAGTGCTCAAACGCGGCGCGCGCTATCGCGCCGATCTGGTGCCCTGTGACGATACCATCGCCCGGATGTACGAGTCGGCGATCGAGCGACTGGCGCAGAGCGGGCTGTGCCAGTATGAAATTGCGAATTTCGCTTGTCCCGGATTCGAGTCGAGGCACAATCTGCGCTATTGGCAGCGACGGCCGTATCTGGGCGTCGGCTTGGATGCGTCATCCATGGCATTGCATGCAACAGCCTTTTGGAACGGCGCCAGAGGCCAAGCAGAACCGCCCGACGTGCTGCGGTCCACGACGGCCGACGATCTGAAAGCATATCTCGCAGGTCCAACAGCGCCTGAGACCACATGGCTCCCGCCGGCGCGCCAGCTCGAGGAAGCGTGGTTTCTCGGGTTGCGCATGAATGAAGGTGTAAGCGTCGATGCGCTCAGGCAGGAATTCGGCCCCGAGTTGGTCGCGCCCGCAATGGAAACCGTGGGGCGGCTAGTCGACGATGGCCTGTTGGTTGCTGACGGCGCGCGCGTCCGCTTGACCGCGCGCGGACGGCTCCTTTCAAACGAGGTTTTTCAGGAATTTCTGGAACCGGCAGCCGCGACGACGGCGTGCGACAGATAGGCCGAGGCCGGCGTCTTCCATCCTTTTTCGTCCGCCGCCCCCGGAACGGACGAACGCGCTCCGCAACGGCCAAATTGGATGGGCTCGGACAGAGCTGCGCTACCACGCCAGCAGCTCGTCGCCGGAGCTCGAGGAGAGAAAAGTCACCGGCGACGAAGCGGGTTCCGGCGGACATCCGAAACACTGGATAGACTCTGGTCCGGCGGCCTTGGCCCATTCGAGGGCCTTCTCGGCCTCGCGCAGAACCACCACCGGCGACCGTCCGCGGCTGTTGGCGATACCAAAGCACGCGGAGAGGCGGACGGCCTCGCCCGCCACGCGGAAGGGCACGGAGAAAACATCCACGCGAATACGCTCGGCCAGGATCATGGCGCTGGCGGGGCTGCAGGCAGGCAAGGCGATCAGGAACACGTCCATGCCGGGCCGCCCGAGCAGATCGTAGCTGCGCAAAAGCGCGCCGGTGCGGCTCGCCACCTGGCAAAGCAGCTCGTCGCAGGCATCCACGCCAAGCCGCGAGTTCCAGTGGCCGAAGTCGTCGATATCGAAGAGCACCAGGCAGAGCGAGCTACCCATGCGTTGCACGCGGTCGGTCTCGCGGAAGAGCATGGCGAGCATGGTTTCGCGGTTGTAGACGCCGGTAAGGCGGTCGAACTGAGCGTTGCGGATGGCCGCATCGCGAAGAGTTTCGAGCTCTAGCGCCATCCGCTGATCGCGCATCACAAGATCAATCCGCAGCTGCCAGTAGGGAAGTTCAGCGGAGCGCAAGATGAGATCGTCAACCGCGCCGTCGGCCAGGCGATCGATCCATTCCTGGGTCACCGTGTCTGCAACCAGAACAATCGGGAAACGTGGCACGTCGACCTGGGACCGCGCCGCGGCGAGCAATTGGCCGATCGGCATGCCGGGCAGGCTTGCATCGAGCAGAAGCAGGCCTGGCGGATTCCCGCTGGCGATGGAAGCGCGCGCGGCCTCAGCGGACAGAACCACATCGACCCGCGCGCCTGCGGCCAACAGCATCGGTTCGACGGCGCTAAGAAGAGCCGGGTCGGGCGACGCAAAGAGGAAAGCGGGAGACATGTGCGAAGGCATCCGGCAAAGCTCCTTGTTGGATGCATCGGCAAAGATTAGAAAAAATTTAGAAAACCCGCGAAGATTGTTGGGCCGGCACAATGACCTTAGAGCGGATCCAAGGCCTTAAAGGGTACTGTGTCTGCTCCGGGGCAAAAATGCGGCACAATCGCGTGCAGAGGCAGCAACGCAGCTCATCCCGAGGATGCGCTAATCCACAAAGTCGATTTGCGGGGCAATGGGGATGATGCCGCGCTCGTGGCCAATAGCCAGCAGTTTGCGGATCGCTTCGCGGCCATCGGCGCCGTAGTCGAGAGTGCGCTCATTCACATACATGCTCACAAATTGGCTGGCCATTGTGGTGTCCAGGTCGCGCGCAAACTGCATGGCGTATTCGAGGGCCTGCTCGCGATGGTCCAGGGCATACCGGATCGAGTCGCGAAGCGCCTTGGAGATGACTTTGTGCGCTTTGGCGCCGAGCGAGCGGCGAATCGCGTTGCCGCCCAGTGGCAGCACGAAGCCGGTGGTTTCGCGCCACCAGGCGCCAAGGTCAATCACTCTAAAAAGACCGCTGGTGGAATAGGTGAGCTGCCCCTCATGAATGATGAGGCCAGCATCGTAGGTGCCGGCCAGAATCTCGGGAATGATGCGGTCGAACGGAACGGTAACGGTCTTAATTTCCGGGTTGAGGATTTTGAGCGCGAGATAGGCCGTGGTCAGCGTGCCTGGAACCGCAACCCGGATGCGGCCGAGGTCATTCACGTCGAGCATGCGGCTGGCCACGACCATCGGACCATAACCTTCGCCCACGCTGCCGCCGCAGCCCATCAGCATGTAGTTCTCTTGCAAATACGGATAGGCATGAAAGCTGATGGCCGTTACATCGTAGAAGGCCTCTTCGCGGGCACGGCGGTTGAGCGTCTCAATGTCACAGAGTGTGTGACTGAAGCGGTAGCCTGGCACTCGTACCTTGCTGGTTGCCAAGCCGTAAAACATGAAGGCATCGTCGGAATCCGGGCTATGGGCGATGGAAATCTCCATCAGTCCCTTGGAACCTGTGAGATCGGGGGTCTTGGTGCTCACGTCGGGGAGATCCTTTCGGCAACAAACCTGTTCATTCTTCAATCTTGCAACAGCTTTCAGTGTATGACCACACGATAACCGTCTGCTTCCGGCGGAAAGCCGGACCGCTCATCGCAACAATTCTCAGGGCTTAACTTTCAGGTCGGGCTCCTCAGCCGGCTCCAGGGCCGCGGAGTGTTCACCGCCGGGCTTAGTACGCTGCAGCCAAATGTGACGGGCAGCTCCCGCAGCCGCAACCAGCAGCGCCCCGAGCGACACAAGAAGAACGATGAGGAGCCAACGCATGAAGACAGACTCCAACAAGGATACCAGAGGGCCTTTTGCGATCTATGACCTTCGTTTACACTTTGGTACCTTGCGGCGCATCCAGGCTGGCGCGCAGCCATTTCAGGTAAGAGTGACTCCCGGCCTCGATCCCAAGCACCAGGAATTCAGGGGTTTGGTAACTGTGGAGCTCCTGCAGTCTCGATTCCAGAGCGGGCAATTGTTCGCTCGCGGTCTTGAGCAGAAGCAGGGTCTCAGCTGACGACTCGATCTTGCCCTGCCAGCGGTAGATCGAGTGAACGGGAGGAAGGAGTGTGGCGCATGCAGCCAAGCGCTCCTCCACGAGCGTGCGCCCCAGGCGCGTGCCCTCCTCGGGGCTCACCACGGTGGTCATCACGATCCGGGCGGACGAAGTAGATTCGAGCATTTGGCCCCTCCACAATGAAAACGATTCTGCCACCACTCTACGCCCAAATGGCCTCGCCAAGCCTCTCATCGGTTCGTTTCAATCTGGTGAAAGCAGAGCGGCTTGCCGATCCGGGCCCGGTGTTGCAGTATGAACTTTGCGGCCAGCGAGGCCGCCACATGGGGAAAAGGATGACCACAGCGATCAAATTTGGCACTTCGGGATGGCGCGCGATTGTGGCCGACGAATTTACCGTGGCCAATATTCGGCTGGCGGTCGCGGGAATCGCTTCTTATGTGAAGACGCTTCCGGCTCCGCATCGCGTGCTCGTGGGCCGCGACCCACGCTTCCTGGGCGAGAGCTTTGTGGCCGAGGCCGCGCGCGTGCTGGCAGGTGCGGGCGCCACGCCCATCGTGATTCCCGAGGCTGCTCCCACTCCGGCCATCGCCTTCGCTGTGCGCACCCTCAAGACTTCGGGCTCCATCAACTTCACCGCCTCGCACAATCCACCGGAGTACAACGGCATCAAATACTCCACGCTCGATGGCGCGCCAGCGCTGCCCGAAGCGACTAAACAGATTGAAGCCGCGATCGACAAAATTGCTGCAGGCGGAGGAGGTGGCATTCCCAGCCCCCTCTCAACGGCGGACCAATTCGAGACCGCGGACGTGAAGCCTGCGTTCCTCAAGCGCCTCGCTGAGCTCGTGGACCTGAAAGCGATCGCCAGGTCGGGCATCAAGGTGGTTTACGATCCGTTCTGGGGCGCGGGCCGCGGCTATCCCTGCCACCTGCTCCGCCAGGCCGGCGTCACCGTCGAAACTGTCCACGATTACCGCGACGTGCTCTTCGGTGGCCACGCGCCGGAGCCCTCCGACGAGCTGCTGGGTGCTGCGAAGAAGAAAATGACGGAGATCGGCGCGGCCCTCGCGATCGCCACCGATGGCGATGCGGACCGCTTCGGCATCGTGGACGGCGATGCCACATTCATACAGCCGAATTACGTCATCGCGTTGCTCTTCGATTATCTGGTGGAGACACGCGGCTGGAAGAACGGCGTGGCCAAGAGTGTCGCGACTACCAACCTGATCAACGCGCTCGCCGAATATTACAAAGTTCCGCTCTACGAAACACCCGTGGGCTTCAAGTACATCGGCGCGCTGATCGATCAGGACAAGATCGCCATCGGCGGCGAGGAGTCTGCGGGCCTCACCATCCGCGGCCACGTTCCCGAGAAAGACGGCATCATCGCAGGCCTACTCGTTGCTGAGATGGTGGCCACGCGCGGCGCCAGCCTCGGCGCCCAATTGAAGGCGCTTTTTGCCAAGGTTGGTTCCTATTTCCCGGTTCGCGAGAACTTCCACTTGACCGCGGAGCAGAAAGCCGCGTTCACTGAGAAGTTGAAGGCTGATCCGAAGGAGTTGAGCGGGCGCAAAGTTGTCCAGGTCGTCAGGACCGACGGCCTCAAACTGACTCTGGACGATGGGTCGTGGGTTTGCTACCGCCTTTCCGGGACCGAACCGGTGGTGCGAGCCTATACCGAAGCGCGGAGCGAGCGCGATATGCAGGCGTTGCGGTCGGCGGCAGAGAAGTTCGTGCTGAGCTAAGGTCCGATCGCAGACCGCAAGCACGGGGTTGGGAATCGATGCGGGAAGAGAATGTGCACGTGAAGACGGCGGCGGCAGGCACCAAGCCTGCTTCGCTGCGCACTTGGGCGCTCGGATGGACGCAGCGCCTTTGGCGGCCGGCGGGCACCGGAATCGCCGTTATTCTGGCGCTGCTGGTCACATGGCACGTGATCTACGGCAAGCATGGCGTGTCGGTTTGGCAGCAGAAACGCGCCGAGGACCGCGCCCTGCAGCAGGAGATCAAGACCCTGCAGCAGGAAAATGCGCAGATGCGCGAGCAGATCGAGCACCTGAATTCCGATCCCGATGCGATTGAGCGCGAGGCGCGCGAAAAACTGCACTACGCCAAGCCCGGCGAAGTCATCGTGACCCTGCCCGACCAGTCGCAGTCGCAGCAGACGACGGGCAAGTGAGCCTCCCGATTCCGTTTCCTGGCTCCAAGCTGTTCCCGTTCTCGCCATTGGGGCTCTGCCAACACTTTGAGATCGAGGCAAGTCATGGCACAAAGAAGCATTGAGCTACCGGTTCGCGGCGTCATTCCAATCGATCAGTTTTTTGACGACGACACGGAGTACACGCGGCATCTGCTGAAGATGGCTTCCAAGGCTCAGAGCTACATTTCAACATTCTCGTGGTGCAGATCCATACGCGAGGCCTATTTTGGAGATGGCTACGGAAAGGTCGTCGCGGTCTTCTTCTTCCACATCGAGCCATCCCGGCCCGACGTCGATGAGTGGTTGTGGGTGGTGGTGGGCGACCTGCCCTCAGCATATCTCGTAATTGACGCCTGCAAGACTCCCTCGCAGGCGCTTGAGGGATACGTCGACGAGATGTCAGAGTGGGTAAAGCTGGCAAAGGAAGGGCGCACGTCAAAGGACGTGATTGCAGTGAATGCACAGCCGACGCCCGAATCTGCAGTGATGTTGGAGGCCAGACTCAAGGTTCTGAGTGAGAGAATCGTGCCTGCCCTTCAAGCGAATGAGGCTGTACACTCCTGATCCCTGTTCCCTGTTTCCCTCAAAAGTCCGTGTGGAACCGCACCGCCGAAATGGCGACTGGGCCGCGAGCCTGGTTATAGCCTGGATTATCGATGTACTGGAAGTCGTAAGAGGCGAAAAAGCCTCGCCACAGATGCGCTGTGTAGAACGTCTCGACGATCTTCTCGTGACCATAGGTGAGCCCGCCGTCACCAAGAATGAACCCAAGCCCACCCAACGCAAGATACTGCTGATGCGCGGCCACGATCCCGTTGCCAACCACAGCGACTCCCGCGCGGTCGCTCCGCCGATGCCACAAACCCCCCTGCGCAAGGGCGCCGAGTTCGAGCGTGCGATCGTCCTCGGTGTAGGCGAACGACTCGTTCCGGCCATCGCTCCAGCCCAACCGGCCGAAGACGCTCAGTTGCGGCGCGATCTCCTGCTCGAAGTTCAGACCGAATCCGTATTTGTGGCGCCCCTGCTGCCGGGTGGCAACTATTTCAGGAGTAGGGGTCTCGCCATCGAGAAACTCGCGAATCGCTTCTTCGTAGTTTCCCATGTCGGCGTGGTTGAGATAGCTCAGCAGCCGCACCACCCCCGGGCAGTGCGCAACGCGGTTTCCGCGAGCTTCGAGTTCGAGGTTCTCGGAGCGCGCACGCGCGATATCGGCATCCAGAAACTGTCCGTTCGCTGTTTTCGGCATCAGCGCTTCGGCAAAACGCGCCGACCACCAGTGATCGTCGTATTCCACCATTGCGCCATCGGTGTAGCCGCGCGTGTCGGCGGCGTAGTCGTAGGCGCCGTTAGCGTCCACTGTCCAGTTGAGAAACTGCAGGTGGCTGTCGGAGCCGTAGGTATTCAAGTCGAGGAAATCGGTCAGATCGAACTTGCCCAGGCGAAATTCGATCCGCCGGACAGGTAGCGATGTGGCCAGATGCAGCTCGTCGCGATCCGCTTCCTGGCGCTCCTGAGTCAGCGGAATAATCTGTCGCAGCATAAACCGCGCCAGATAAGGCGACCGGGAAAGCGCCACGCCGTTTGCTAGCCGCACAGAATCCATGTTGGAGTAGCCGGCCAGGCCGTTCGCGTTTCCGATGCCCGAGCCCGTAGCGTCCTCCAGGTCGGCGAAGACTTCAGTGGTACGTGTGAGCTCGTAGCCTGTGAAAAGCGTTAGAACGTGCGTCGTGGCGCTCTGCGCCCAGTTGGTCATGCTGTTGGGCCCGGAGTACTGCGCGTAGAAAGACGGATGCCACTGCAAAATCACGTTTGCCTGGCCTGATATCCAGTACCGGCCGGAATCTGTGTGCGGAAATAGGGTTTCGGGATCGACTGAGCCGGAACCTTCGGAATTGGATTCGGCGCCCGCCGGCTGGCTCGCTCCGTAGTCGGGTTCAGGTGCAGCTGTCGCCTGGGGGCCAGACTGTCCCGTATTCCCGCTCTGCGTGGGTGGTAGCGGGGCTGCGGTTTGCTGGGCTACTTGGACCGCAGGCAAAAGCTGCGGCTCGGGCGCGGACGGCAGGTTGCGTGAAGTCCCCCAACCCGCGGACAAAGAGCTGTCCGCAGGAACCCCGGCCGGCGATTGCGCGGACGCGAGGTTGGCCGTGAGGAGTAAGGCACCCACCAAGGCGGGTAGCGCATACGAAAGCGGGTTGGGGCTCCGGAGAGGCATAATATGGATGTAGGGTGTCTATACCCCCCCTTGGCATATACTATACCCCGGCTGGGTATTTTCAAGCGGAGGAGCTGGAAAATGTCGCATCACGATCGGGAGAAACTCAAACTCATGCAGCGGGTGAAGAAACTCCGCGGCCAACTCGACGCGGTGGAGCGTTCGTTGGTAGCCGATGAGGATTGCGGCGGTCAACTGATGCAGCTCGCCGCGGTCCGCGGCGGTGTCAACAGCCTCATGGCCGATGTGCTCGAAACACACATCCGTTTCCACCTGGTGGACGGCGCCAAGGAGCAAATTGCGCCCGAACTCGCCGAGGATCTTATCGACCTGGTGCATGCGTATCTGAAATAATCTCATGGTTCGCGGAGCCGCAGCCGGCGATCGCCCCGCGACGCATCGATCCGCCCGGGCGGATCGGATTTCCTTATCCTAGCTGGCCGATACGGCGGCGATTGTGAATGCCCGTTGAATGATGGGCAATGAGTCTTTGGCATCGAATTCGCGCGCCCTCTGCCAACCGCGTCAATCGTCCCTGAGCCCCGGCTGATAAAATGAAATCTGCCGCGCTGTGCGGCGCATTCTCTAACTTTCACTCCCCTCACCGTCCCGAGGGCCCGCGCGGCCGAATCCGAGAGAAGGAAAAACTGTACCTGTGAGCCAGACGATACGCAATATCGCCATCATCGCCCATGTGGACCATGGCAAGACCACGCTCGTGGACGGCATGTTGCGCCAGGCCGGCACCTTCCGCGCCAATGAGGAGGTGGCAGAGCGCGTAATGGACTCAAACGAGCTGGAGCGCGAGCGCGGCATCACGATTCTCGCCAAAAACACCGCGATCAACTTCGATGGCGGAAAAATCAACATTGTGGACACTCCCGGCCACGCCGATTTTGGCGGCGAGGTAGAGCGCGCGCTCAAAATGGTCGACGGAGTGATGCTGCTGGTCGACGCGGCCGAAGGCCCGCTTCCCCAGACGCGCTACGTGCTGTCGAAAGCGCTCGAGGCCAAGCTGCCGCCCATCGTGGTCATCAACAAAATCGACCGGCCCGATGCACGCCCGCAGGAAGTGCTGAACGAAATCTACGATCTGTTCATCGACCTCGACGCAGACGAAACACAATTGGATTTTCCGGTCTTGTACGCCGTCGCCAAAGCCGGCACCGCGACCACTGATCCAACCAAGCCCGGCGTCGATTTGCAGCCGCTGTTCCGGGCCATTGTGGAAACGATCCCAGAAGCCACCGGCGATCCCGGTGGCACGCTGCAAATTCTGGTCGCGAATCTCGATTACTCCGATTACCTCGGCCGCATTGCTATCTGCCGCGTCTTTCAGGGAACGTTGCACGCCGGCGACGAAGCCAACATTTCGCGCCGTGACGGTTCGCTCTACAAGACGCGCATCACCAAGCTGTTCACATTCTCGGGCCTCAAGCGCATCGAGATCGAAGAGACTACGATGGGCGACATCGTGGCCGTTGCAGGCATTGAGGGCATCACTATCGGCGAGACAATTACCAGTGTCGAGAATCCGTCGCCTCTGCCCCTTATCGTCATCGACGAGCCAACGATTGCGATCCAGTTCAGCGTCAATACTTCTCCCTTCGCCGGGCGTGAAGGCCAGTATGTCACCAGCCGCAACCTGCGCGAGCGTTTGGAAAAAGAGCTGCTCACCAATGTGTCGATTCGAGTGGAGGAAACCGGCTCGCCCGACAGCTTCAAGGTGCTTGGCCGTGGCGAACTCCAGCTTGCGATTTTGATTGAAATGATGCGCCGCGAGGGCTTCGAGCTGATGGCAGGCCGGCCGGAGATCGTAACCAAAGTGGTGGACGGCGTGCGCATGGAGCCGGTCGAGCACCTCACCATCGACGTGCCTGAGCAGTTCACTGGCACGGTGATTGAAAAGCTCGGCCCGCGCAAGGGCGAAATGACCAAAATGCACAATCACGGCTCGGGCCGCGTGCGCCTGGAGTTTCGTGTGCCTAGCCGCGGGCTCATCGGTTTGCGCAGCGAGATGCTGACTGAAACGCGCGGAACCATTGTGATGAACACGCTCTTCGACGGCTACATTCCGTACCAGGGCGAGATTCCACAGCGGCCCACTGGCGCGCTCATCGCTGACCGCCTGGGACTGACCACTACCTATGCGCTCAATGGCCTGCAGGAACGCGGAATTCTGTTTGTCGGGGCGGGCGTGGAGGTGTACGAAGGCATGATTGTCGGCGAGCACTCGCGCGAGAACGACCTCGACGTAAATGTGGTTCGCGAAAAGAAGATGACCAACATGCGCGCTTCCACCGCCGATGATGCCATCCGGCTCGTGCCTTACACGACACTGAATCTCGAGCAGGCTATCGAGTTCATCGCCGACGACGAATTTGTCGAGGTTACGCCTAAGTCGCTGCGCCTGCGCAAGAAGATTTTGCAGCAGAACAAGCGGCCCAAGCGCTGGGAAAAGGCCGAGCAAGCCGCTGCGTTGTGATTCGGCCTTAGGCTCGCCACGGATCTTGCCTGAAGCCGTTTCAAAAATCAGCGTTGCAACAAGGGCGCGGCCTTGGCCGGGCGAAAAGGCAGCAAAAACATGGGGTTTTAACCCCTGAAGTTGCGCTTTCCTTTTTTTGAATTTGGCTGCGCTTCAATGCGAAAATTCCTGCAAACTGACCGCCTTCTCCTCCGCCCCTGGCGCGACTCCGACCGCCCACCCTTCCAAGCCATGAACGCCGATCCGCGCGTGATGGAATTCCTGCCCTCGCTCCTGTCAGCCGCGGAGTCCGACGCGCTCGTCGACCGCGCTCAGGCTCACTTCGACCGCCACGGCTATGGACCGTCCGCTGCCGAGCTGCTTGAGAATCAAGCCTTCATCGGTTTCATCGGTCTGTCCATTCCAAATTTCGACGCGCCCTTCATGCCCGCGGTTGAGGTCGGTTGGCGGCTCGCATTTGATTGCTGGGGTCGGGGATTAGCGACTGAAGGCGCACGCGCCGCCGTCCATTACGCGTTCGGCGAACTCAGCCTCGACAGTCTCGTTTCATTCACGGTTCCTGAAAACCTGCGCTCTCGCCGCGTGATGGAGAAGATCGGCATGACGCACGATTCCAATGACGAGTTCGACCACCCATCCTTGCCGGAAGGCCATCCGCTGCGGCGCCACGTTCTCTATCGGCTCAACCGCTAGAGTCTCCTCTTCGCTTCCAGCACTCGTTCCAGCGCCTCTTCCGCAGTAGCTCCCACCGCCGACAAATGCCCCATTTTGCGCCCTGATCGCGGCGTGTGCTTCTCGTAGAGGTGCAATCGAACGCCGGGAACCGCGAGCGCCGCAGCCAAATTCGGCTCGCCCTTCAGCCACACATCGCCGAGTAAGTTGACGATCGCCGCCGGACTGATCAGCTCCGTCGATCCCAGCGGCAGATTGCAAACCGCTCGCACAAGCTGCTCGAACTGGCTGGTTACGCAGCCGCGCTCGCTTTGGTGATAGCTGTTGTGCGGCCGTGGCGCAAGCTCGTTGATGAAGAGCTCGCCCGCGCGCGTCACGAAGATCTCCGCGCAAAGCAGCCCCTCGATTCCAAGTTTCGTGACGAGCTCCGCGGCAAGAGTCTCGGCACGCGATTCAAGCGCGGCCGGCACACCCGCAGGCGAAACGCTCCACGCCAGAATCTGATTCTCGTGGTGGTTGCGTGCGGCGGGATACACGCGAACCTCGCCCGCCGGACTCCGCGCAGCCATCACGCTGATCTCGCACTCAAGCTCGAGGGCCTCTTCGGCGACAGCGGGCCGCGCGCCAATCGCGCTCCACGCCGCTGCAATCGTCTCTCTCGTCGCCGGTGAATCCAATCCGATCCGCGCTTGGCCGCGGCCATCGTAGCCCCCGTGGCCGGTCTTCAGAAACACCTGCGCGCCCAGTTCAGCCACCGCCTCATGCAGTTCCGCTTCGCTGCGTGCGACGCGAAACGGTCCCATGGGAAAGCCGTTCTCAGCGAGCCACGTTTTTTGCAGTGTCTTGTCTTGAATGATGCGGATCGGTTCCACGCCAGGCCGCAACAGCGCAATGCTCGCAACTTCGCGCAACGCATCCACGCCGATCTGCTCGATCTCTAGCGTCACTGCTTCCGCGCCCGCGGCCAGCCTTCGCGCCGCATCCACGTCGTCCCAGCGGCCCACGATAGTCTCATCCGCCACGAAACTCGCAGGGCACTTTGCCTCGGGGTCCATCACGCGCACGCGATAGCCCATTGTGCGCGCAGCCATTGCGGTCATGCGGCCCAACTGGCCGCCGCCGAGAACGGCCAGCAAGCTACCGGGAAGGATCTGCTCTTTTATTGGAGCTGAGGTGGAACTCACCCGGCCTGCTCCTCGCCTATCTTCTGGTCGAGCACTTCCTGGGTGCGCGCAGCGCGCCACGCGGCGAGGCGATCGTAGAGAGCTGTATCGGTCGCGGCCAGAATCTCCGCGGCGAGCAGCGCAGCGTTGGCCGCACCGGCCTTGCCAATGGCCAGTGTTCCAACGGGCACACCCTTGGGCATCTGCACGATAGAGAGCAGCGCATCGAGGCCGTTGAGGTGGGTGGCGGGAACCGGAACCCCGAGCACGGGGACGAGCGTTTTCGCGGCCAGCATGCCGGGCAGATGCGCCGCGCCGCCGGCCCCGGCGATGATCGCGCGCAGGCCGCGCTCGCGAGCCGTTTCTGCGTACTTGAAAAGCCAGTCCGGCGTGCGGTGCGCGCTTACGATGCGCGCTTCATGCGGAATCTTGAGCGCGCGCAAAATTTCTACGGCCGCCGAGAGTACTTCGTAGTCGCTCTTGCTGCCCATCACAACGCCTACAAGCGGTTGTTCGCTCATGGGGTCATTATACGAAGGTTCATCCGTGAGAACCGTTCTAGTGTCGGTGCCACGCCTCAACAGCCACTTCGATCACTGCGAACAGTACGCTCAAGGCCGCAAGAAATCCCCTGGCGCGCTGCCAGTTCTGCTCGTGGCGCTCCATGCGCCGCTCCAGTTCCGCCAGCCGCCCGCCGTTGCCGTCGCCCATCAATCCGGTCATCTGCGATTTCAGCACGCTTAGATCGCTCAGTACCTGGGCCTCGAAATCATTCATCATTCGCATCCACCGGACTCCGTTGAGTACCTCATTTTTGCTCGCTCTTCCGTTCAAGAACTCAACGGCAGATTGATGAACAGCGCCGTCGAAAATTCCGAGTAATTTGGTGGCGTCGAACCATCGAACATCCGAATGTAGAACCGATCGCTCGCCGAAATGCGCGAAAACGTAAGATTCGGCTGCGAGCCGCGGATCACCAGCGTCGGATCCTCGCCGGGCATGAAAGCAAAATCGCGCAACCGAATCTCGAACCCGCCGCCGCTTGGCGGTGTCACTCCCGTATTCACCGTCACCGTGCTCCCGTTCATCGCGGCCACCGTGAGACAGGCAAGATTGGCCAGTACTGTAGGGGCAATGGGAGCCGGCAACCAAGTGTCCGCTGGCACCGCGGCGCTTGTCTTGATGGCTAAGTCATCTGCCCAGTCATTGGCAAAGGCGATCTCATAAGCCACTAAGTCCGGGTAACTGGCGCTGTAAGTTACTTTAACTGTGCGCACTACGACTTCCGCATTTAGATTTGTCGAAGGCGCGTCAAGCAGCAGCGCGTCGCCTGGCCAAACATCCGCTGAAAAGCTCGTCCGGTTCCCTTTGTACGTTCCACTCCAAAGCGCGCTCACGCTGGCTGCAGCCTGCTCCATCACCAGCGCGGCATTGCGGCAATCCGCGGAGCAGCGTGCCGGGGGACGAGTGACCGAGCCGATCCAGGCGGCCACAGTCGGTGAGCCGGCTTGTGCCAGCGCCTGCTGGCTGGTGGAGTTTACCGCGCGGCCTACGGCCCGCCCAACCGTGCGGTAACTCACTGCAATCTGTTCACCTGCAACCGGCGTGCATCCGGTGTAGAACGTGACCTTGCCGGTGCGCTCCAGATGACACTCCGCGGCTTCGGCGGTTGTGCCTACCCTTCGCGTGTACGCTCCGCCAGCCGGCGGGGTACTTACTACCCAACCTGACCCTAAGTTCGTCAGGCTTACGGCGCGAATCGTTCCGATTAAATTGATGCTGCTGGCCGGCACCACCAGGCAGGAGCCAGGAAGATAGGCAACAGCCGCGTCATACAGTGTGACAGGAGTTGCGCCGACGCCGTTGACAAATTCTTGTATCTCCATCTGGATCTTTCCAGAAGCGATGGCCCATTCACCGCCGGCGCCGATGAGCCCCTGATCTCCAAAGGAATAATACATTGCTTGCGCGCGATTACACTCCGGACAGTGTATGCGGACACGGACAGTGTATTGGTTGGCTGGATTCAACGCAAACGTGATTCCCGCGGGAGTGCCCTCCACGACTGGCTGCAGCGTCACGGCTCCGGTGCCTTGTTGCGCCGTGGCCTGAAAACCTGCGGTGCAATTCGCCGCTGTCAGCAGACTGGTAAAGAATCCCGCCACGATGCCCGTGCTGCCCGGAGACAGTTTCACTCCCACCGCCTCAAACAGCAGAGTTCCACCCATTTCGATGGGATCGATCCATGTCAGCAACGTCTGCCCGTCGATCCCGTTGCCGCCGTTCATCGCCAGGCCGCCGGGGCCGATCGTAAGGTAGCCCGTTCCCTCGGAAAATTCCCACACCGTCTCGTTGATTTGTGGCTCGTTAAAGAGCTCGCTGATAATTGTGGATTTTGAAGTCGCGGGAAAGTATGGGTCGGCTGCCAGATTGAACTGCGTTGTTGCTCCGTCGCCGAGGAAGTACTCCGTAACATAGGCTGCCGGCTCATTCTCGCCGCAAACGGTCACATCGTTGGCCAGCGCGCGCTTAACGCTTGCTGTCAGAGCCAGGTTACCCAGGTTCAGGCTCCCATCGGTCTCATTCAGGGGATGAACGGTTGTCTGTACCGCGGACAGCGTGATTGCGCCGCTCTGTGCGCGATATGCCGCCCGGGCCATGCCAGCGGCCTCTCCGGCGCTTTTGCTCCAATTTGCTCCCGGCTCCGGAGTAAAGTTCCCCACAAGAGTGTTCAGTGAAGACGTCCGCGCCGAAAGGGATGTCGATCCAGTGTGAGCCACAAGGGCAGCAAGCAACGTCCCCGCATCCTCTTCGGCCAATCCGGCGCTGGGCGGCATCAGCACCTGGTCCAGCAGAATCTCATCGCTCACAGCCTGAATTGCTAGCCGGTAGCGCGGCCCTTCAAGGCCAATTCCCGCATACTCTGGCAAGGGACTTGCAGTGATATAGCCCGTGAAGTAAGTTGTCCCGTCATCCCCGGTCACCGAAACAGATTGAAAGCGCGCCGGCGCCGCAAGACTGCCATTGGCCGGTAGGCTCAACCATAACTCGCAGACCGACGGTGCATTCAGCTTGCGCTCGATGGTTAATGGACGACCGGAGTCGAACGCAGCCGCGTAATCCTGCCTCTGGATTTGTATCTTCATCGCAACTCTCTGTCTGGTAACTCGGATTCTCTAGTGCGTGTTATACCAGCGCGTTGGCCGCCGGTAGAAAGCTCCGGTAACATACCACGCGTTCTCCATCCAATGGGTCCATCACCGGCAATGCCAGAAACTGCCCCTTGAGTAGTACACGCGAATGTCCACCTTGATTCTTTTGATTGAGCGGCGAAACAGCCTCCTCCGCTCCGGTCATAGCTTGCAGTCTTGGATAGTGGAAAAAGATTCTCTCTCCCTGGCTGCCTTCCATCACAAAGAGCCCTGACCACTCCTGGTAAAAGCTTCCGCCTTCTCGATCGACAAATCCGGTCACTGCCTGCACCTTGGCGCCCGTTGCAGGGGCGCCGCCCGGCAACGGCTCGGCCAGATTCAGCCCGGTCGCGGTCACTTGCGATACAAGCGCGACATTGAACGTTACGCGCCGCACGTAGTCCACATCCGTGAGCACCTGGCGCACGTACGCGCCGGCTACCGGAGTGCCCACATAGCCGGTCTGCCCGTTGTAATCCGCGTCGACAGCGACGATCGCGCCGGGTGTGAATTTGGCCGCGTCCGTAAGCGCCAGCAGAATCGACGTGCTCGTCGAACCGCTCTGCGGTGTCACTGCGGGCGATGCTTGTGCTCCATCAGCTGCAGGAGCCGCGCCAATCGCCGGCGCAAGGATGTTCATATGTTGCGAGCCGGTAGCCAGACCCATCGTCAGCTTCGTCCAACTTAGAAATTGAAGACTTACTTGCGCTTCGAGGGTCTCGCGCACCTGTTCGAGGGGCGCTGCGGGAATTCCGGTCATCAGCGCCGCTGACTTACTCGCCGTCTTGCGCACAAAATCCTGCACCCATCCTAGGCTGATCCACGGTGCCGGTGGGGCATCAAGACTAAACCAGCCCTGTTCCGACGGATCGAAAAGAACGGGCGTCTGCGCCGCGCGATTCACCGGCGCAAAGAAAGCCCGCACCCGTCGCGACACCGGCGCCGGAGCGGAAAACCAAGTTGCGGCCATTTACTCCCCCTGCTCCTGGTAGCTGTAAACCAACACTGTCGCGCTGCGGCTCAGCCGGTCGCGCTGGGTAACGATGGGCGAGAACACCGGCTCATCCCAGAAAACCTGCGTCAGCATGGCGGCTGGCGGCGTGGCGGCGTAATTCAGCTTCGGTGTGTAGAAAGGCTGAATCATCGCCATTAATTCCTCGTCCATCGTGCTCAAAGCTCGGCCGCGATCCAGCCCGCCGAAGCTCTGTGTGCCGCACGTCTGGTAGACGATTTCGCATTGCTCCCCTGTCATCGTTGATGCCAGGTCCATGTCAACAGCCAGGCCCAGCCAGCGCAACACAAACACGTCGCTAGGGAACTGGCTGAACGGAGCCTCTGCTTCCTCCACCAGGATTCCCGGCCTTACGGTACCCCGCACCAGGATCGTCCGCTGCGGATTGATCTCGGTAAGCCGCGTGCGCAACGCCATATAAAAAGAATCTTTCGCATTCTGCATGGATGCCCCTCGCGCGGTTACACCGCCTGCTGCCGCGCCTCGCGCAAAAGCAGCCGGTAGAGATACACCTGGCCAAACGCCTCATTGGAAGCGATCGACTCAATCAGATAGTCTTGCCCGGCCACGGTAACCGCCAAAGTCATGGCGAACAGAGACTGTGCCGACGGCAAATCGAGCGTGTTGATCTGCTGCTCCACACTCGTGGCCGACACCAGCAGCTCCCACTTCGATTCGCCACCTTCCTGCCATTGCGGCCGCAGCTTGCGCATCAGCACCGGGCTTACCGGAACATCGGCGAAGGTGGTCGCTACCAGGCCGACCTCCGACATGCTCGTATCCGTATTCGTGCCTGTCACGCGCAGAAGGGCCGTCGTACCCGATGCGCTGCGCAGCAGCGCGTCGGCCAGCATCTGCGGCGCGCCCCGCGGGTTACGCGGCGCCGTATCGCTCATCGCTCACCCCAGCCTGTTCGCAACGTACGGATTCAGCCACGCCTGCACCGTCTCGTCGATCAGCGAACTTGAGAAATACTTGATTTGCATCGTGTCGATCCTGCTCATGCTCGCGTTCAGCGCTGGCGTTGCCTGCGCATTGCGCACAATCTGCGCACACGCTGACTTCACGTCGTCGCCGATGGTCGCTAGGCCCGCCGTGTAAGTCGCTTGCACTTCGTTGAACGGCAGCCCCAGAACATTCCACGGCAGCGTCAGCTCCCCGGTGTTGGGATCGAAGTCCACAAGCGTGGCATCGATCGACGTCCATTGCCCGGGCAACGCAAACGCCCATGCGATCTCGATGAGCGGCTCCTGCGGAATCTCCCCGCGTCTTGGCCTCGCGTACCGTCCTTCGAGGCTCACCATCGGCGTCGTCGCCGGCGCCAGCGGCGCCAGCGGCAGATAGCTCAGCCGCACCGTCTGCGCCCCAGCCGTTACGCGCAGGCGCTCCGTATACTGAATCACATTCAGATCGGGCCGCCTGCAGTAACTGTTGATCAGGGCCGTCGCGGCCGTGATCCAGTCTGCCGTGGTCCCGGCCGGCAATCCATAGTTCGTGTAATCCGCTGGCTCGAGATATGCCATCGCGCATCCTTCCGTTTCCAGTTCCTGGTTCAGAATTCTTGAGTCAGAGTTCCTGGTTCGCAGTCCTCAGCCCGCGCCTCACGGCTGCCGGTGTTCTTTCCGGCGGCCGTGAGCTGCAAACCATGAACTGCTAACCATGAACTGTTTTCCCTACCGGTCGACCAGCACCTGATAGTGGGCGAAGTTTGCGCCCTTCACCACCGGAGCGCCGAACTTGACTGCCACATACTGGTGGGTCAGCGAGTTCGGCAAGCCGAGCTGGAAGACGCGCGGAGTGGGATCGCCCAGCCAGTGATACTCGATCAGATCCTCAGTCACGATGTAGGCCGGAAGCACGGCATTGCCGCTTCCCGGCGTGCCCGTGTAACTCAGGCTCCAATCCGGAATCAACGGCAGGTCGCCGGCCTGCGTCGAAAGCATCTTCACGCGGAAGCCGCCGGTGATCTGGTCGGTGTTCAGCACCACGTTGTACTCGGATTTCATCTCCTGGTCGATCAGGTCCAGCAGCACCGGGTTGGCATAGACCGCCGTGGGACGCACATGGTAGCCGTTGTTGGCCACCATCTGCGCCACCGTGGTCTTGATCGTGTCCACAATCTTCATCGAGGTGGTCACGGTCACCGAGTTGCCTCCGGCCGCGATCTGCGCCGCGCAGCCCATGTACTGCGTGGTCGTAGGCGCGCTCAGGCTGGTGTCGTTGCCGTTCCACAGCGCCACGTCGTGCGCCACCATCACGCCGCTCACCGTATCCACAAGATCCTTGGCCTGCAGATAGGCGAACTGCTTCTGCTGGTCGCCCAGCTCGATGTCGAAGAGGTTGTAGTTGATCTGTGCCACAACCGCTTTCAGCGGCACGCTCAGCTCAATGCGCGTCGGGCTCACCACCGTGGGATTGATGCTGCGCGGATTCACGAAGCCCGCTGTCCCCGGATTGGGAATCGCCGTCTCCTCAAAGAAACGCGACGGATGCCCGGTCGCCGGAACCTGCCTGATGCGCTGTCCAAATGAACTTGACCGCCGGCAAATGTCGAAGATCTCCGTCTGGTACAGCGGAACTTCGATAGCGCCCGGCCCGATGTAGTCCGCTGCCGCATGAATATCTGCAAAGGTTGCGTTCATAGATTCTCTCCACCCCCTCCATGGGGCCGTGCTTAGCTGCTAGCTTCTAGCTCCTAGCTGCCAGCTTGTTCGTGCCTGATCTGGCGTTGATGATTGATCATTCGCCGGCGCGCGGTCCGCGATCTTTCACTTCCATCGCGTTTCGTCTGTCGGCTACCCTGTGCGCTCAACAAGCTCGTAGCTAAGAGCTAATAGCTAAAAGCTAGAAGCTGCCTTTACGAGATTGCGCCGGCCCGCAGCAGTTGCGTTTTGACTGCAATGCGCTGCTCCAGGCTCAGTCCGGACAACGCCGCATCCAGCGAGCGCACATCCACCGGCCCATCGCCGATGCCATGCTTGGCCAGCATCTCGGCCGTTGCTGCGGGCATGGTGCGGCGCAGCGGGTTCAGTGCGTTCTGCGTCGACGCCGCTTTCACCTCGGCCAACTCGCGCTCCACGGCGGCAAGCTTCTCCGCCAGTTCGGTTTCGCGGCGGCTTTGTTCCACAGTCGCCGAGATCCTCTCCACCTCGCCGGAAAGCTCACCCTGCCGTTGTTCCAGCCAACTGAGCGTCTTTTCCAGCGCGGTGGTTGCGGCTTCCAGCCGCTCCACGATGTTCTCTTCTCCTTGTTCCATGTTTTTCCTTTCCTGTTTTTGCGAATTGCTCACTGCGGCGGTTCACTGAGAAACAAAAAGGCTCCGTTCCCGGAGCCTCTTTGTTCGCTCTCTTACTCACTGATTGACTAACTCGCTAACTTACTTGTTGGCCGTCTGGCTTTTCCCCTTGGCTAACTCCGCCAACTCCGCTGGCTCCGCTAACTCCGCTGTCTTTCGCTAACTCGCCATCCTGAAGCTTGTCGCCCGGTAAGCTGCCTTGTCCCGCAGCAGAATCGCCGCTCCGGTAAAGGTCACCCGCGTCAGCTTCCAGATCTCCGCCCGCATATCCTCCACGCGCGCATCGGCCAGTTCGTAGCTCATGCCCAGCGTTTCGAGAGCGTGCGCCGTGATCGCCTGCGCCACATCGGGAAAATCGCGCGCGTAGAGGTACCCTCGCACCACCAGCCGCGGCCCGATCACATCGGCCTCGGTCAGCAGGCCGATCTTGCGACGCGCATCGTGGCCGTCCCATCCGGGTCTGTAATCCACAGCCATGCCCAGCAGCGAAGGCAGCGCCTTCTCCGCCGCCTCGCGCGTCAGCATCACGCGGTGCCCGCGCGCTCCGGCCGGCGCTCGATCGCTGGCCGCGTTCACTACCGTCAACACGCCCTCAAATGGCACCCGGTTGGGATGCTTGTCCACATGAGGAATCTTTACCGCCATCGCTTCCAATCGCATGCTCGCTCCGCTCCGCCAGGGACTCGGTCCCCGCTCCCTGCGTTTCTTAGCCCCTATGTCCCTAAGTCCCTTAGTCTCTGTTTTCCGCTTCGCCCGACAGCAACGCCTCCGGAGTCTGCCCCAGCGGAGCCAGTCCCCGCATCGCCCGTACCTCGTCGATCGTGAGCACGCCGGCCTGCAGCAGTTGCACTTGCACCTGCAGCTCTGTCTCCTCGTCCCGCGCGCTCAGCTCGTTGAAGACAAACTCAAACTCCCGCCAGCCGATGCACTTGGCGAACAGATCGCGCGTGATGTGCCCGGCCACCAGCATGGCCAGCGGCGAGATCGCGCCGCGGAAGGCCTCGTCGGCCATCTCCGAGGCCGTCGACTGGTTCACGTCCGCCTCCAGACCCAGCATCAGCGGCGGCAGCCCGAAGGCGTTGGCCACCATCCGGATCAGGAACTCCTGCCATGCCAGCCTCAGGTCCGCGTCCGTTCCCTGCGCGAAGCGCAGCACCTCCGGCTTCTGCTCGGTCGAGATCAGCGGCACGCGCCCCGTGCCTTCGATCTCGCCCTGCCACCAGCGGATTAGCCGGTCGTGCTGCGCGGGCGTGGCTTCGTTCAGCCAGAGTGCATACTGCGCCACCGAGTTCGCCGCCAGCTTGCCGGCAAAGCGGTGCGCGCTCAGGGACTGGTTCACCGTCTCAAAGGCCACTTCCAGCGGCCCCAGCCCGAAGGGAGTAAAGCTGCGCGGGTTCATCCGGATGTACATCAACTGCCGGTCGAGCAGCTCCACGGCGCCCGACTCCAGTTGTCCCGGCATGGCCTGCGCGTAGCGCGGCGTATCCTCGCCGCCGTCCCACCTGGCGTTGATGCGGATCGAGGCCCCATCCACCGGCCACAGCATCGCCGGCCGCTCCGGGTCGCCCGTCGGCTCCATCTCGATGGCTCCAAAGCCGCCGGTCAGCGCATCTTCGATCACCTGCTCCACCAAGGTGCGGAAGCTGTCGGACGGATTCGGCTCCTCCAGCGCGCACCGTAGCGCCCGCAGCTTGCGCGCCGCAAGCGCCACGTCGTTGGGCTGCACGCCGCGTCGCACCCGAATCTGCCAGTCCATCGCCGCGATGCGGTCCTTGATCACGTTGATCGCCCGCCGCACCACCGGTGTCTCCGCAAACCGGCGCAGGTTCATCGGCGTCGGCTTGGGCAGATGCTTGCCCGGAAATTGCACCGGGCTCAGGATCGCGGGAAGCGCAAGCGTCTTCCGCTCCGCCTCCGCCCCCACCTCCGCATCGAGGTCCACCTGCCGGGACCGCTCACCATTCCCGGCCTGCCTGCCGCGGCGGGCCTGCCGCCACATCTCCCGTAATTGCTCGCCTACCTTCACGCGCACCTTCCTTCAAAAACAAAAAGGCACGGCCCATGGCCATGCCTTTTTCGAGGGATCAGGGTTTCGTCAGCCGTCCGCCTGGAGCAAGTCCGGAGCAAATCCTGAGCCAATCCTGACTCAATCGCTCCCGGCAACGGCCGCGATACCCCTGAAATCCATCAACCGGATTGATCCTACCGCGAAGCCCGGAAATTATCGGCAAACTTCAGAAAAAATATTTTCGGGCCCAGTGACCATCCCCTTACGCGTTCTTAAAAATAGACTTAGAGTCTCGACTGGATCGCGAGCCGCACCCCAGTTTTCGGGCTCCAGCTCTTTACACGTGCAGCTCGCGCCGCGCCGTCTCGGCTACGCGGCCCATGTCGGAGGTGGTCAGCACCCGAATCCGGTGCTCTTCCATCGTCTCCACTCCGAAGCGGTAGAGCTCCAGCCGTTCCGGCTCCTCTTCGGTCGCTCCCACCCGCGCCGCTGGCTCGATCACGGCCGTCAACTCAAGCTCGGCTTTCTCCACTCGCTCTACGCCGACGCGGAGCGCGGCTGCCGAAAAGGCCAGCACCTTGGCCGTCTCCAGCCCCGGATCGAGGCTCACCGCCTGGAACATCCGCACCACCCCGTTGGGCCGGTAGCCCACGTCGATCCGCAGCGGATCGCCCGGCCGCGTGTACTCCGAGGCGGCGATTCTCTTTCTCAAAAGATCCCACACACCGGCATGTTCGAACTCCGAGCGCATGCGCGACTGGATCGCCGCCCGTCCGCTGAGCCTCGGGCTCCGCTCCCGCGGCGGGGGCTCGACGTAGATCCGCATCAGCTCTTCCATTCCCGCGGGAACGCTTTCGGCCAGGTAGGCCTTGGGCTCAGTCATCTGCACGTTCAGCGAGAGCGATTCCTCGAGGATCCGCATCAGGCGCCCTCCCGCCGCCTCAAGGTCTGTTTCCTCCAGGTCCGTTCGCTCCTGGAGCTGCCGCCGCAGCTCGCCTTCCATCCCTTCGAGCAGCGCCGTATCGGCGTGGGGATCGAGGCACCTCACCCGCCGCCAGTCGCGCGTGAAGCGCACCTCAACCCTTCCAGGGTTGTCCGCCGTGGCGGACTCGCGCAAGATCACGCCGATGTGCACATACTCGTTCCGCACTGCGTCCGGCACATACCGAAGCAGTTGAAACTCGCACCCACGCCGCTGGCTTTGGCTCGTCATCGCTTCTTCAAGTTCGCAGTTCGTAGTTCATAGCCCGCAGCCCGTAGCTGGCAGCCTCGGGCTCTTAGCCCTTAGCTTTTAGCTCTTAGCCCCGGCTATGCAGTCCGAAACTCCGTGCCGTTGTCCTCCACCATTAAAGCCTCTGCCGTCTTCGCGCGAACGGAAAGAGCTAAAGGTTAACAGCTAAAAACTAAGTTCTGTCCTCAATTCACCCTCATCGTATCTCCCCATCGGGCCGCTCTCCAAGACCTCTTCTCACTTTCCATCCCCCCCGCTCCCCATTTCGGAAACGGCCTCCTATCCGAGTTCCCAAACGCCTCAATCAGCTCCCGGATCCGGCTCCGCCGCTTGAGCAGCTTTTCGACCAGTGCTTCCATTTCACTCTGATCGCCGCCATACCATTCGGGGGGAACCTCGTTGGCCGCCTCCCACACCGTCTCCGCCGCCATGGTTTCAAGTCTCGTCAGCCAGGGCTCAAACGACTCCCATCCCGTGATCTCCCGGTACACATCGTTGCGGTAATACACGCCGCGCAGCGGAGCATCTTCAAAGCGCCACTCCCCGGCGTGAAAGCAGTACCCGAAGTCGATGAAAACAGCCCTATAGCGCTTCTCCCGCTGCCGCCGCGTGAACACCGCCTGCCGCCCGTTGGCATTGCCGGTCCACTTATCCAGAGCCAGGACGCCGGCGAACTCGCCCGGGTTCTTCAACTCGGCCAGTTGCTCTTCGGTCAGGTAGTCAACCACCTGGCCCGGCATCATGCCTCCGGCGAAGCGCGACCCGAACTGCAGTCCCGCCTGGCAGCGCGCCCGCGTCCGCCCTATGTCGATCTCCAGCTCCGGCGTATTCTCAATCAGCCAGCTCGAAACTTCCACCAGATCAGTCTCGGGCACCGTCAGCCCCGCCGCCGCCGCCAGCCGCGAGGCCATCAACTCGTTGGCCAGAACCCGCGTATGCTGCGGGTTGTTCTGGAACTTCACCACGTAGACGTGCCCGTCTGCGCCCAGCATCAACTGGCCCTGCGCTCCGCCCCGCATGCGCCGGATCTGCTGCACCGCCAGAACCGCCAACTCTGTCCCTCGCCGTCTCCCGATTCTCTATCGAATTCTAATGCAGGGTTCAGTTGCCAGGCGTCAGGTGTCGGGTGTCATCTTTTTTAGCTTTAGATTCCAGCTTGTAGCCGGTAGCCGCTCACTTCTTCACTTTTCCACTGCCCGTATTTCACGATTCACTCTTCACTGATCCCTGGTCCTACTCCTTACTCCCTGCCTTTTCATCCGCTTGGCTTCTCCCTCTCCGTCCAGCACGCGGAACACGCCCTCGGCCAGCGCCCGCAGCTCGTCCTCCCCGGGATACACAGCCACCGGCGCGATCCATTCCACAGACCCGCGCAGCCGCGCCACTAGCCGCTCTGAGTGCGCCATGCCGCCGGTAACCAACACCGCATCCACTTTGCCTTCGAGCACCGCGGCCATCGCGCCCGTCTCCTTGCCGATCTGGTAGACCATGGCCTCGAAGACCGCCGCCGCCTGCGCGTCGCCCGCGTCGATTCTCCGCTCCACCTCCATGAGGTCGCGCGTTCCGAGATACGCGAACAGTCCACCGTCGCCGAAGACGTGCCGGTCGAGCTCCTTTTCCGTCATCGATCCGCTAAAGCACAGCTTGATCAGCTCGCGCACCGGCAGCGATCCCGTGCGGTCCGGGCCGAACGGGCCCTCCTCGATGGAATTGCTGTCGATCATGCGCCCGCCGCGGTGTGCCGTCACCGTAATTCCGCTGCCCATGTGCACCACGATCAGCCGCATCTCCTCGTAGCGGCGCCCCAGCCCGCGAGCATGGCGCCTAGCCACAGCCTTGGTGTTCAGCGCGTGCCCCACGAACGACCGCTTCACCAGCGGCGAGCCCGAGCGCCTTGCGCACTCCTGCCACTCATCCGCCGTCACCGGATCCACAATGTACGCCTCCACGCCGGCCGCCGCTGCAAACCGCAACGCCAGAACCGCGCCCAGGTTCGACGCATGTTCTCCGCGTCGCGCCCGCCGCAATTCCTCCACCATCGTGTCGTCCACGAGATACGTCCCGCACTCCATCGGCGGCAGCAGTCCGCCCCGGCCGGCCACCGCAGCCCAGGGCTCCGCGCCCCTCCCGCTCTCGCCGTATCCTGCCTCTTTGAGCGCCGCCTCGATCCGCCCCGCGCGGTACTCCAGCCGGTCCAGCATCGGCCTCCCGCGAAACCTCTCGATTTCCTCGTCTCCGTGGTGAATGTTGCGCGCCATCTCTTCGCCCGCGCGCGTATAAACGCCGAACTTCGTCGACGTCGTTCCGGGGTTCAGGACAAGGACCCTTTCGTGCTCGCCGCTCAAGCTTCACCTCTCTGGCGATCCTTCCAACGACATCGAGTGTACCCTGCCTTCCTCGCCCCGCGCTGCTTCGCCTCCTCGCCCCCGGAAACCGTTCACGCCAAACGCCTTTCTCGTTGAGCCCAAAGGATTTTCGCGACCGTTCGGCGGAATCTGTGCTACACTCTATAGTAATCGTAGAATTCGATCTGAAGTTCTTGCCTGTTCCGGTTACCGCCTACACGCAACACTCCACATTGCATTCAGCGGTAATTCAGTAATTTGAGGAGCAAACACAATGGAACAAGGCACAGTCAAGTGGTTCAATGACGCAAAGGGATTTGGATTTTTGAGCCGTGAAAACGGCGAGGACGTCTTCGTCCATCACACCGCCATCAAGTCGACCGGTTTCCGGTCGCTGCAGGAAGGCCAGAAGGTCCAGTTCGACGTGACCAAGGGCCCCAAGGGCTGGCAGGCCGAGAACGTTCAGGTTATTTAAGCGGCAAGCCTGAAACCGTTCGGAACTGAGAACAGGTTCGGAACCAAAAACGAGAGGGACGGCAAACCTGCCGTCCCTCTTTTGCGTTTAGCTCAAACTCTATTGCATTCCGGTCAGTTCCACAGCTGTCCCGCGTCTGACCGGAAACTGAGAACGACGAACTGTGAACCATTTTTTCACGCCGCGTGTTCCAGTTTCTCCGCCGCTGCGCCCGGATGCAGCCCCCCCTCCGGCATATCGTGTGTGCCCAGGTACTGCAGTACGCTGTTGATGGAATCCTCGAAGCGCGAGCCCGTTTTGTGCGTGGCTTTTACGCCCTTCGAAACCAGTCGGCAGACTTCAAAGCGGTTCATTCCTCGCGCCAGTGCGCGGTGAACCTGATCAGAACGCATGACGAACTCCGGCGAACAAGGTGATTGTTGCGTGGAGGTGCGGAGCTCGTCAGGAGCGATCGGTCAGCCGGAGCCGAGCAGGCCAGGCACTGTGTCGGGTCTGCTTTCATTGTACGCTGCAAACGCCGCCCGTGTGGATGCGCGCCACATTGCGCCGCAGTGCGCGCGCCGCGCTTTCTCCTGCCCCCACCTGCCTGTTAACATGAATCTCGCAAAGCCCGCGCTGCGGGCTCCCTGAAAACATTCCATGGAAAGAGGTTAACGTGGCCGACACCACAAAGATCAAAGACAAGACGGAACGCAAGAAGCTCAAGCGCGCGGCGCGCAAAAAAGCTGCCCCCAAGGCCAAGCGCACCACCCCCCGCGGCTCGCTCAAGAAAAAAGTGAAGAAAATGGTCCGCGGCCAGTCGAAGCGGTAACAAAGGCGAGTGGTCAGTGATCAGTGATCAGTTCGTTCGTGTCGCAGCCGGCCCACTGCCTCACCTCGGCGTGACTTTGGACTGTTTGACCTCTGTCGCCCGCTGACCACTGATCACTGTTCACTGACCACTGCAAGGAGACCTGCACTGCCCAGCCAGTTCTTCGCCCGCAAGTCGATCGACAAGCTCATCAGCGACTCGGAAGAACCCGAGCACGCGCTGAAGAAGAGCCTCGGGCCGTGGTCGCTCACCGCGCTCGGCATCGGCGCAGTCATCGGCTCGGGCATCTTCACCGTCATCGGCACCGCCATCTCCGGCGAGCAGCTACCCAACGCCACCATCACCGACACGCCCCTTATTCACTACGTCGTTACGCACACCGCGCTCGCCGGCCGTCCCGGCGCCGGTCCGGCCATTGCGCTCTCCATGGTGCTGGTGGCCTTCGTCTGTGCTCTCACCGGCCTCTGTTACGCCGAGCTGGCCTCCATGATTCCCATTGCCGGTTCCGCATACACCTATACCTATGCCACACTCGGCGAGCTCATCGCCTGGATCATCGGCTGGGATCTGATCCTCGAGTACGCCGGCTCCAACATGAGCGTCAGCGTCGGCTTCGCCGCCCACGTCGTCGACCTGCTCGACTGGTTCGGTCTGCATCCAAGCGCCCGATGGATCTCGCCCGCCTATCTTCCCTCCGGCCTCCAGGATCTCGCCGGCAACAACCTCTACAGTCCCGGCTGGCACTTCGGTTTCAACATTCCCGCCTTCCTCATCGTCATGTTCCTCACGGTGATCCTGGTCCGCGGCATCCGCGAGTCCGCCTCCACCAACAACATGATGGTCGCGTTCAAGCTGATTGCGATCCTCATCTTCGTCTTTGCCGTCATTGGCTTCATTCGTCCCGCCAACTGGCATCCCTTTATGCCCAACGGCTGGTCCGGCGTGCTCACCGGCGGCTCCATCATCTTCTTCACCTACATTGGCTTCGATTCCGTCTCCACCGCCGCCGAAGAGTGCCGCAATCCCCAGCGCGATCTTCCCATCGGCATCATCGCCACGCTGGTTGTCTGCACCGTGCTCTACGTCGCCGTCGCCGTTTGCCTCACCGGCCTCGTTCCCTGGCAATCGATGGTCGGCGACGCCGCTCCCGTCGTCAACGCGCTCAAGAAGCTCTCGCTCCTGCCCGGCGGCCACCCGCTCTACTGGATCCGCCTCGTCGTCCTGCTCGGCGCGCTCATGGGCATGATCTCCTCCATCCTCGTCTACCAGATCGGCCAGTCGCGTGTCTGGTTCTCCATGTCCCGCGACGGCCTTTTGCCCAAAGTCTTCTCCAACGTCCATCCCCTCTTCCGTACTCCGGCCTTTTCCACCTGGGTCGCCGGCGTTGTCGTCGCCATTCCCTCAGGCCTTTTCGACATCGGCACTCTCGCCGACCTCTCCAACATCGGCACGCTCTTTGCCTTCGTCCTCGTCTCCATCGGAGTCATCGTCCTCCGCTTCCGCGATCCCCACCGCCGCCGTGGTTTCGTGGTCCCGGGTGGGCCCGTCATCCCCGCTCTCAGCGTCATCTTCTGCTTCTTGCTCATGGCCGGATTGCCCATCATCACCTGGTACCGCTTTCTCATCTGGCTGGTCATCGGCCTGTTCATTTATTTCCTCTATAGCCGTCACCGCTCCGAATTTGCTCGGACCCGGTCGACCGAGTAGCGAAGGTCCTGTGAAGAACTGGCAAAAAGCTCTCCTCATGACACTTATCTCTCTCACCATTGGCGGCATCTATCTCTTCTCTGTCTTCGAGCACCGCCGCAACCCCGGCGTCCTCCCGCAAACCACTCCCGACCAGAACCTCACGCCCGACGACGTCGCCATCGTACGCATGAAGTTCATGACCTCCTTCGACGACGCGCTCAAGCTCGAGGGCACAAGCGTCTGGATGAAGAACGGCTATACCATGCCCAACTTCCCCTACGAAGCCGGCCGCATCGTTTTCAACAAGCGCATCGGCGTCATTCCTTCGGCCCAGCAGCTCGACATCGAGAAAGTCATCAAAGCCGTGCCGCCGGCTCAGATCGACGACGGCATCTCCCACGGCACGCGGCAGGTTTTCGCCATCTTCTCTCTGCCGCACAGTTCGGACCTTTATGCCACGGTCATCGGCGCCTTCGATGGCAGCCAGGAACAGTATTTCTGCGACGTCCTTTTCTATTACGACGATCCGCACAAGATCTACGACAACTGGCCGCCGAACGTCTGGGCCACCATTGACGCACACCAGGTCACTGCCGGCATGAGCGAGCTTCAAACCCAAATGTCCATCGGCCACAATCAGCAGGTCAACAGCACGAGCGAAGGCAATCGCACCATTACCTACGATCAAGCCGGCAAAAAGTGGACCATCACCTTCGTCGGTAATCGCGTAACTACGATTAAAACGAATTAGTCGCAACGCGAATGCTGAGGCTGACTCGCTGACTTACTGACTCGCTGACCCGCTAAACTGAAGGTGTGACGGAAATCCAGGAATTCATCCGCAGCCTGCCCAAGGCCGAGCTGCATCTGCACCTTGAAGGCACCATCGCGCCCGCCACCCTGGTCGAGCTCAGCGCCCGCCACGACGCTCACCCCTTGACCCCACACGAAGCCGAGGCCCTCTACCGCTTCACTGACTTCACCGAGTTTATCGAGTCCTTCAAGGCCGTCACCCGACGCCTGCGCGACCCCGAAGACTACGAGCTGGCCGCCTGGCGCATGATGGAGCAACTCACCTCCCAGGGCGTGGTTCACGCCGAGGTCTTCATCTCCGTCGGCGTCATCTATATGTGGCGCAACTTCGATCCCCGCTGCTTCGAGCCCATCTTCGCCGGCCTTGAGCGCGCCCGTGAGCGCGCCGCCCGCGAGCTCGGACTGTCCCTCTACTGGATCTTCGACGCCGTCCGCCACTTCACTGTCGAGGAAGCCGACCGCGTCTTCCGTAAGGCCGCCGAGTTGCGCGAATTCTACCCCTCCATCGTCGCTGTCGGCCTCGGCGGCGACGAACGCCGCTCCGGTTCCGAGCCTTTCCGCCATCTCTACGCCCGCGCCCAGGCCGCCGGCCTGCGCCTCACCAGCCACGCCGGCGAAACCACCGGCCCCGAGGCCATCTGGGAAGCTCTCGCCATCGGCTCCGAGCGCATCGGCCACGCCGTCTCCGCCGTTCAGGACGAATCTCTGCTCGCGGAGCTCAAAAATCGCGGCATCGCCGTCGAGCTCAACCCCACCTCCAACGTCCGCACTGGCGTCTGCCCCTCTTTTGCCGTCCATCCTCTGCGCCGCTACTTCGATCACGGCCTCCTCGTCACGATCAACTCCGACGACCCCGCTTTCTTCGGCTCCGATCTCTCGAATGAGTTCCTCCTCGCCCATACCCAGCAGGGATTTACCCGTGACGAGCTCCGCCAGTTGGCCGCGAACTCCATCCGTGCCAGTTTCCTTCCCGAAACAGAAAAAGCCTCATGGCTGGCCCAAATTAACACTTTCGCGTAGATTACTTCTGTGTTTTCCGCACTTCGCCCCTTCCAGTGCCCCACCCCATCTGCGCTATCATGAGAGCGTAGGAGGCTGTGCTCGATGTCCGCCGATCCTCAATCCGAATTGCTCGTTCCAGAATCTACCGAACCCGAAGAAACGACCGGATCGACTGCTCTCCGTGTCATCACTTGGTTTTCTGTGGGAGTTGCTGTTGCCGCAGTCGGGATTTATGTCGGCGCAGAGCTGCGCAACCGCTACAGATTCAAGAAGCGCACGCCCTACGACTTCTACTCGAACGCCGGCTCGCAGCAGGCCAGCGAATTTGGCGTTGGCATCTAACGCTTAGGCCATCAATCTTCCTCAACATGCCGCCCTCGGGCGGCATGTTTGCGTTTGCGCTCCACTTGTCCCAGGGAAAGATCGGGCCGTAGCGCCGGTCTCTAGACCGGCTGTCGTGCGGGCGTCCTCGCCCGCACCTTTCGCGAGTAAATCCGAGACCGTGCGACCTGACGCTAACGTCTCAATCTCGAAATCAAATACAAAATCGCCGACAGCACAACGCTGATCACGATCGACGTCCCCAGCGGGAAGTAGAACGAAACGTTCTTGCCCTTGTAGGAAATGTCGCCGGGTAATCGCCCCAGCGGAAGCCCGAACCGCGCGGCCGCCAAAATCACCGCTCCAATCAACGCCAGCAGCAGCCCGAGTCCCAACAGCATCTTCCCCAGATCCTGCATCCGCTCCACCCATTCAATAGGTACGTTCCCTGGTCCCCGCCTTCTCGCTCCCTTGCTCCCTCGCTCCCTGCCTTTCTGATCCCTGTTCCCTGTTCTCTGTTCCCTGTCTTCTTCATTTCGTCCCGATCAGCCGGATCCTCGCCGTGAATGCCCGTCCCTGTGTTTCGCTGAAGGTTCCAAACTCCGGCGAGTCCACCACGTTGTTCACCACCGCTGGATTTCCGCTGTCCGTCGCATTCTCCATCACGCCGCGGAGTCCCCAATACTGTCCGCGAAAATGAAACTTCCACTCGAGCCCCGGGCTGAAGTTCACAAACTCCGGAAACCTCTGCCCTCCTGCCGCGCCAACCACCTGTTGGGCCGCATTCACCGCCGTGTACGGAAACCCCGTATGCTCATCCAGCGCATACACAAAGTCCCAGCGCTTCCTCAGTCTTGCGAACGGCACCGGGAGCCATCCCCACGAAATAATGCGGTTCGGCACGTCCCACGGCAGCGGCCCGCTCTGCTGCGCCCCCAGCGGCGACGGTGTCGGCAGGGTTTCGAGCGCCGCGTTGGTCCGCGCCGACGAGTGCGTATACGACACATACACCGTGTACCCATTCGCAAACAGCTTTCGCGCGTCGAACTCCTCTGAGCTGTAGCGATCTTCCCGTCCGTTCGTCAGCAGATAATCTCCCGCAAGCGCCGCCGCCCCGCTCTGATTCGCAAACGTAAAAACGTCCGAAGTCCGCTTCTCCAGAAAGTTCGCGCCCGCATAAATCGCCCACGGCAGTTTCCGCTCAACGCCCACGCTCCAATTCAATGCGCGCGGCGCGTGCAGCGAGCCATCGTTCGCCGTGAATTCCGTCTCTTCCGGCCCCGTCGGCGTCGGTACGCACTCGGCGGAGTTGTAACAAGTGTCGTAGCGAATGCCTGCATACGTTTGCGCCAGGTACTCCAGTTGCGTGTGTTCGTAGTAGAGGCCGATTCCGGCCGAAATCTTCGTCGCGTCCTTATCCCCCGGCGCATACACCGCAGCCAGTCGCGGCGCCACTAGCGGCCTCCGCACTATCTCGTCCCAGTCGAATCGCAACCCCGGCTCGACAAGTAATCCGCGGGCCCACCCCTTCGCCGGCTGCCACCGGTCTTGCACGAACGCCCCGATCTCGCCATTGTGCATCGTGAACGCCGGCTCCGGCGCAAACGTGCTCTGCCGCACCTTCATCCCGTCCTCGCCCAGATAGCTCACCGGCGCCAACGTCTGCCTCTGGTCATAGGCAATGTGGTCCACGTCCAGCCCCGCCTTCACATCGTGCCGCCCCAGCCACTCCCGCGGCGGCAGATACAGCGCCGCTGTTCCTTCCAGCCGCTGCGATCGCCCGCTCAGATTCTCAAAATAGCTGCCCTCCGTCTGCTCCGGCGTGTACTCGTACGGCGCGCTCCCGTGCGGCTCGTATCCGTCGCGAATGCTCACAAACCCCACTCCCAAATCCAGCAGCGCGCCATTCCCAAAACTCTGCTGGTCCCGCGCATACGGCATCCACGCAATCGTGTTGCGCTTCACGGTGCTCGGTTGCGGCGTGAGCGACGAAATGCCGTCGTATGGCGAGTGATAGTTGTTGTAGAGCAGCCCCGCGGTCACGATGTTCGCCGCAGTCACGTTCGTCTGCACCTTCGTCAGGTTGCTTCCGCGCACCAGTTCGTCGGTATTGGCGTTCGCCGGCAGCTCGGAGATGTAGATGTTGTCCACCTCCATTTCAACGCCGTCGTACCACCACGCGCGATCGCGCTTCAGCGGCCCGCTGAACGTGAATCGCGGTACAAACTGGTCGAACCGGATTCCATTCAGGTCGCGAAACGACGGAATGAAGTTCGTCGCATTGAACCGAAATTTATTGTCGCCCATCCCCGTGTAAAACGCGATCACGCCGCCCGTCGCCCGCCCGAACTCCACCGGGTACCGCGTCGTCTCCGCGTCAATCGACCGCACCGCATCCGCGCTCACCCGCAGGCTCAGCGTCCCGCCCACCGTCGAGCGGATATCGAATCCATCCATCGTGTCCAGCGTCTCCCACGTCTCCGATCCGGCCACGTGCACCTGCCCGGTCACATCCGGCACCACTCCAGGATTAAATGGCAGCAGATTCCGAATATCGTGCGACGTAGGATAGGGAATGTTCACGATCTCCGGCGTATTCATCGTGCTCTGGTCTGCAACCTGCTGCGTATCGATCCCGGGCTCCGACGCCGTCACATTCACCTGCTCGCGCACAGTCTGCTCGTGCTCCAGCACCACCTTCACGCTGCTTTGGTCCACGCTGTTTTGATTTGGGCCGGTGCCGTTCGCTTCGGCTCTGTAGAATCCGGCCTTCTCCACGGCGATCTGGTACGGCTCCCGTTGCCGCACTGTGTACCTGCAGTTCCCCGCGTAATCCGTCCAGAGCTGCACCGACGCAGTTCCCGGTTCGGCGATCGTAACCTGCGCGCCTTCCACCGCGTGGCCGTTTTCATCCACCACCGTCACGGTCACTTGCGCGCCAACAGGATTCTGCTGGCCACCCGCGACTCCGGCAATGAAAAGAAAAAGCAACCCCGCCGCAACCCGCCTTGCGTAATCAAACCGCAGGTTGAAATCGCGCCGGAACCAACTCAGAACGCACCGCATCGCCGCCAGTATAGCGCCGGCGCAGGTCTCCGGAACGCTCGCTGGCATGCCACCGGGTTGGATGCAGATTGACAATCGCGCGGCTTTTGCCGGCGGCCGCTTCAATCTGTTTCCGGTATCGGAATAAGGCTAATGTCAAGATCTGCAGGCTTCGAGGCGCGAGCATTTGTAAGCCGATGGCCAAAGCGCGTAGCCGGACGCTCGATGAAGTAATAGCTGCCGAGCGCAAATAGCGGAAGGGTAAAGCCTACTGAGATGGCAAGCATCCGGGGATTTAAATTGAAACCCATGAACGGCGCCTGCCAAACGTATAGGCTGTACGAAACCATTCCGAGCCAAGCGAGCGGTTTCCAGGAGAGTACGCGTGAAACCGTGTTGGCCGGATTAAGCATTGTGGCTGCAAGCAGCACCGCGATGCAGACCGATTCCCAGAGCGGCTGCAAAAGGTGAAAATACAAAATCGCCAGCAGAAGACCCGATGCTGCTGGGAGTGCGCATAATTTTGACCAGTGCCGCGCGCGTTCTCTGACGGTTTCACTCGAAAAGAACAGGGCCAAGAGACAGCCGACAAGGAGTGCATCGGCACGAACCTCTGTCCTGTCTGGAAGTAGACCACCTAGGTAGTGCTGCCACATGCTCCACCGAAAGAATGCAATTCCTATGGCAGCTGTAATCGCGATCCAGCGGCAACACTGTGCGCCAATAAACAGAAGCAGACAAGGCCAAACCAGATAGAACTGCTCTTCAATGGATAAGGACCAGAAGTGGCCAGCGAAGTTGCCGTCCATATTTCCGCAATAATTGCGGTAGAAGAGGAGGCATGCTTTAACTTCGGCCCACGACGTGAAATGGAGTCGAGTCAAGTGTGTGGTCAAGAGCGCCGCGCCCAGGAAAACCCAGGCGGCGGGCATTAACCGAAAAACACGACGAATGTAGAATCTCTTGAGGTCGATCGGTCCTGCAATCAGGTTCGAGGTAATAAGGAACCCTGAAAGCACGAAGAAAATCGTAACTCCGTGGCGTCCGGTCTGCGTCCAGGGGCGTGCATATCGTCCCATCGCAGCATATTGAATATAGTCAAAGAGAACCATCGCGATCGCGATGCCGCGCCATCCATCGAGGGTCGGAATGCGTTTCACGGTCCGGTCTGGGCTCTCATGCCTCATGCTTGGATTCGGAATAATACTGTGGGCCCAGCTTTCTTCCCGCCGCGCCGTAGCGTGGTGCGCGGCAAATACCGAGCTTGTGGAAGATGAAGCCGGCGGTGGTGCCCAGCACCCCCAGCCCATACTTCACGCTGCGTTCGAAATTGATAGAGGAAGCTTCCTCAAAGTACTTCGTCGGGCAGGAGATTTCGCCGATGCGAAAACCGAACATCACCGCCTGCGCGATCATCTGGTTATCAAACACAAAATCGTCGGAGTTTTCGAGCAGCGGCAGGGTTTCCAGCAACTCCCGCGAAAAGGCCCGGAAGCCGGTGTGATATTCCGACAGCTTCACGCCCAAAAATAGATTTTGAAAGGCAGTCAGCAGCCGGTTGGCCACATATTTGTAGATCGGCATCCCGCCGCGCAGTGCTCCGCCGCCAAGAATTCGCGATCCCAGAACCATGTCGTACACGCCGCTGGCGATCATTCCCGCCATCGCCGGGACCAGAGAAGGTGTGTACTGGTAGTCGGGATGCACCATCACCACGATGTCAGCCCCAGCGGCCAACGCCTCGCGGTAACAGGTCTGTTGGTTGCGGCCATATCCGTAATTGGCATCATGGATGAAGGTCTGGACGCCCAGCTTCCGTGAAAGCTCCGCGGTCTTATCCTTGCTTGAGTCGTCGACCAAAATCTTGATGTCCACTACGTCCGACAGCTCGCGCACCGTCTGTTCCAGCGTCTTCTCCGCGTTGTAGGCCGGCATCACGACCGCAATTCGCTTCCCGTTAATCAAGGTTTCAACTCCCCGAGAGTCCTACCCAACTGGTTTGCTCGCTCATCTGGTATTAGTGGGCCCTAACGCCGCTAACCCCGCTCTCCTCGTACGGCGTAATCCGCGCCGGAATCGCATCCGGCTCAACCAACCATACCTGCCGGTTCCAGTAGTAATGGATCAACTCTAAATTATCGGCAGAATCCATCTCCCTTGCCCATACGACTTTGGAACCATCGATGTCAGCACGGTTATAAACCCATTCGTCCAGTGGATAGTGATCTGGCGAATAGCGGACGATCGCAAGTTGCAGTCCTGGAAGATGCTCCAGTCGGGTTTCGATCTGGTCTCGCTCTTCGCCGAAATGCTCTGGCCCGTACCAGGTGAAATTCCAGTTGCTCGGCGGCCACTCCGGAGGCGCGATGTGAAGCGGCTGCGCGAACAGCCGCAATCCAGCAAGCACAACGCACACTGTCACCCCGTACCGCACCATCGCTCTCCCCGCGGGTTTTCCTTCCGGTCTCCACACCCGCAAATGTCGCATCATCTGCAAGCCGATCGCATAAAAGGCCGCTGTAAACGGAGCAACATAGTGCGGCAAAAGAAAAATCTCGATGATCAGTCCCGCCGCCAACACTAGTACGCTCACAACCAGGAATCGCACCCGGTGGTCAAGAAATACGCGGCGCACCATGATCACAGGAATCAGCAGAACAAAACCGGCGTAAAACAACACGGTGAATCCGGCTTTCTCCAGCGTGTACGGAACAAATCCCTTCGCTGAATGGATCTGTTTGTAGAAGTCCATCTCACCCTTTTGATAGAAGCTCTGCATCGCCGCATGCCGGTAGGCTGGCGCCAGCCGCGGATGTTGCCAGATGTAATACGGAGCGATCGCATAGGTATTTCGATCGACCGTGTAAGGCAGGGTGGTAGGTTTTCCGAAGGCTTTGTAATCGTAGTAGCCCAGCCACGAGCCGGCGGCAATAATCAACGCCAGCGGCGCCGCGGTGCGCAACATTAGCGCCGTAGCTCGCGGACGGTTCCCGCCCTTCCAAATCCAATGTCCCAACACGAACACAACTGGTAAGCAAAGCAGAAGCCCTTCGTAAGGCCGGGTCAGGCCCAGAATTGCAACTCCGGCGGCCATCGCCAATGCGTACCTGAACCGCGTCGTCCGCTTGAATCGTGGCAGCGCGCCCAGCACCAGCGCCCCGCCCAATGCGGCCAGCGAGCCGCCCGTATGGTATGTGTTGATCCAATCCGAGAAAATTCCCAGCCTCAGTACGGCGATCATCCCACCCAGCAGCGCCCAATTCCGCGGCAACCATGCCTGCAACATCCAGGTAAGGCCGGCGCACAACAGCACATCCATCGCCAACAGCCCGAACCATGGATGTCCGAACAATATGGTCCCCGCCGCCAGCAGCAGTCCCTCGCTCGGAAAGTACATCGACTGGTAGGTTGGCTGCATGGTGATGTGGATGCTCTCGAAATGGACCCACATCGCGGGTGTCGCATTGGTCAGCCTGCCGCGGACAAAAGTATCCGCCGCCAGCAGAAAGCTGAAGTCGTCGGGAACAAACGGCAGCGGAATCGGATAGATGGGCAGAATTGCAACACGCAGAATGAGCACCATCAGGCCGGTGCACATGACCGCCAATCTCTTCTTGCGTGCTAATTCCGCAAACGCCTTCTCAATGCGCGTGAAACCGCTCGAACCCAAACCCGGCCACGCAAATGCCGATGCGACCGCAATTGCCGTCAGCCCGCATTCAATCACCAGGAAAGTATGGTTGGGCTGATTGGCGGAGGGCAGCAGCATATCGGTTGGGCGAGCACATTTTCTAGAGAGATCATTGCGATCTTACGACATTCGCGGCTCAATACCTCCGGGGGATCCATCGATCCGAACCCCCTTCGTCAACCCGCCGCGCGTGCACAAAAACATGGGAGAGAACGAGCCGATAGCGGAGGAACTCCACCGGCTCATCTCTCCCGTCTAATGTGCTCAATTTTGGGTGCGCCAACCGCGAGAAGATCGCCGCGGAGCCTTTGGCTCGGCGCCGCGCCGCGCCCTTCCCCGTCCCTAGACAGGCTAAGAGCCGAGGTCGCTAAACACACGCTTGGCAACTACGCCAGCGAGGAACTGATATTGCTGAACATCGTGTTCACGCCACCAGCCACCTGGCTGATTCCGGAAATGCATACCACCGCAATCAGGGCGACCAGCAACCCATACTCAACCAGATCCTGGCCTTGCTCACGAGCCATCAGGGTCTGGAGCTTCACATTCAGCTTCAAAAGTGCATCGTTCATCTGGCATTCCCCAGTCGGTGATCTTCCGGCTTGGCCAGTCCGCAGCGCGCGGCCTGCCGTGCTTTCGCGGGCCAAATCCCCGTCTTTCACTTAAGGATCGTATGAAGCCAGACAACAACCCGCGCTGTGCGCGTCTTCCCGCTTGCATGTCGCTCTTGCGGGAATGAGACTCTTCGGGGGAGGAATACGCTCCGGCCCGCTGCCGGACGCGCAACCCTCCCCCGAAGATGCTGGGGCCCTTGGGTTAAACCAGACGCTCGGCGCTTACGCCAGCGAGCTGCTAATGTTGCTGAAGACCGTGTTCACGGCCGTCGCCACGCTGCTGACGCCCGCAATGCAAACCAGTGCGATCAGGGCAACCAGCAACGCATACTCAACTAGGTCCTGACCTTCCTCGCCATTCCTCAGGCCCTGGAATTTCACGTACAGATTCAGAAGTGTGTTGCGCATCTTTGCTTCTCCTTCGTGATTTTCCGGCCTGAGCCGGCGAGTTGGGCGCCGCAATCTCTTGCGCCCTTGCGGACAAGGCCGAGTGCTCAGGTTATTCGCCTTGCCCGGTTGTTTGCTGCTCTCTTATGAGCGGTTGTCCTTAGCGCAAGAAGGCGCGTTCGGCTTCTTGCCGGTTGCGCGCCTTCCCGCAAAAGGGGCTGAGGTTCTTGGGTATTCCGTGGGCAATTATGCCAGCGATGCGCTGATGTTGCTGAACACAGTGTTGACCGCACTGGCAACGTTCTTCACGCCTGCGATGCAGACGATAGCAATCAGGCAAACCAGAAGGGCGTACTCGACCAGATCCTGACCTTCCTCGCGGGCCATCAGGGTCTGAAGCTTCACATAAAGCGTCAGAAACAGATTATTCATTTGTCATCTCTCCGAGAGTTCAATTCCCCAGCCTCAGCCGGGCAGCCTTTAGATAGCACCTGGCGTGCCATTCTCGGACAAATTGCTCGCCAATTTAGAATCAACGCCTTACGATTGATTCTTCCCGTGGTGACCACCCACACACTGTCTACCCCCGTTTACTGCCGTTCGCCCATTGGCCCGCCCTGTATACATCCAGACTTCTCCTTCCCTCCCCGAACTCCCTTCGCAAGCCTTCGCTACACCGCCAATTCCGCCTTCCTTTCGCCTCTCATCCACTTCTTTGCCGCCATCTTCCCAAACCTAAGAAGCCTTCAATGAATCAGCCCTCGTCCCCAACCTTTGCATCTGCCGTAGAATAGCCACCATGGTCAGCAAGCTGGATCTTCCTCCAGCACATCAGCGCAGCGACTTCGCTCAAATTGCGATTGCCAGTGTCGCCGGCTTGGCTCTTGCCGTCACCATCCTCTACATCGTCGCTGTCCCCGTTGCAGGCAAATTGGCTGCCAGTCGCGACTTCCTCTCTTACTGGGCCACGGGTAGCCAACTCGTTCACCACCGCAATCCTTACGACCGCGATGCGATCTCGGCCCTCGAGCACGCTGCGGGCCTTGACCCGCGCACTGTCCTCATCATGCGCAACCCGCCCTGGGCCCTGCCGCTTGCTTACCCCCTCGGTTTTCTTGGCCTGCGCTTTGCCGGCATTCTCTGGACCCTGCTCCTTCTGGCCTGCCTGCTCGTCTCCATCCGCATACTTCACGAACTCCACGGTTCTCCGCCCAGTCGCGTCCACTGGCTCGGCTTTGCCTTCACCCCGGCCATCATCTGCCTCACCATGGGCCAGACTTCGCTCTTGGCCCTCCTGGGCCTTGTCCTTTTTCTCCGCTTTCACCGCTGCCACCCGTTTAACGCCGGTGCCGCGCTCTGGCTCTGCGCTCTCAAGCCGCATCTCTTCCTGCCCTTCGCCGCCGTGCTCGCCGTCTGGATCGTCGTCTCGCACAGCTACAAGCTCCTTGCCGGATTTACCGTCGCCCTGGCCTTCACCAGCGCAATCGCCTTCTTCATCGACCCCTCGGCCTGGCCCGATTACGCTCGCTTGATGCGCTCGCCCTCCGTCGAGAACCAGTTCATTCCCTGCCTTGCCGGTGCCTTGCGCCACTGGCTCCGTCCTCACGCAGTCTGGCTGCAATACCTTCCCGCCGCCCTCGCCTGCCTCTGGGCGCTCTTCTACTTCTGGCGCCGCCGTGCTCATTGGGACTGGCTCACCGGTTCGAGCCCGCTCATCCTCGTCTCACTTCTCGCCGCTCCCTACTCATGGCTCTACGACCAATGCCTGGCCATACCGGCGCTTCTCGATGGCGCTTTTGCCAGCCGCTCTCGCAAATTGCTCGTGGTTCTTGCTCTCCTCATCCTCGCCACTGACATCGAAATCTGCGCCGTCAAGGTCACCTCCACCCTCTATCTCTGGACCGCCCCCGCCTGGCTCGTCTGGTACCTCTTTGCCCGCGCGACCGCCGGAGAAAAACCGCCCGCCGCATCCGCATAAGTTGGATCTTCGCCAACTATTGAACGCCTTGGTTCTCGCTCGGCACCAATGACACTGCTTCCCTCGCGAGCACCACACATGCCGCACCTATAATTGCGATGACCCGCTCTAGAAAGGTGCGTCATCTTTGGCCAGCAAGCGCGAATTCACCACATTCTTCATTGCCATTGCATGCGCGCTCGGCGTCGTCTTCACCACTCTCTTTCTCAGCGTCTTGTCTTTCAATCCCGCCACCATTGCCCGCCGCGATTTCATCGTTTACTGGGCCACCGGACGCCAACTCGTGCAACAAGGCAACCCCTACGACGCTCAAGCCATCAGCCGCATCGAGCGCGATGCAGGTTTCCGCGGCCCCGGCTCCTACTACATGCGCAACACCCCCTGGGCTCTGCCCCTTGCCTACCCTCTCGGCTACTTCTCGCCCACGGCCTCTGCTCTTCCCTGGTCGCTTGCGATGCTCGCCCTCCTCATCGCCTCCGTGCGCATTCTCTGGAAGCTCTTCGGCCCCGTGGGAAGTCGCCTCGACTGGCTCGGCTACTGCTTTCCCCCCGCGCTGTTCTGCGTCATCCTCGGCCAGACCTCCATCCTCATGCTCTTCGGACTCGCCGTCTTTCTCCGCCTGCACAGATCGCGCCCCTTCGCTGCCGGCGCCGCGCTTTGGCTGTGCACCCTCAAGCCGCATCTCTTTCTTCCCTACGCCCTCGTCCTTCTCCTCTGGATCTTCGTCTCCCGCAGCTTTCGCATCCTCGCCGGAGGCATTGCAGCCTTCGCCGTTGGCGCGCTCATCACTTCCCTCGTCGACCCCGCTGCCTGGAGCCAGTACGCGTATTACATGCGCACCTCGGTCATCACCCGCGAGTTCACTCCCTGTTTCGGCGACCTCCTCCGCGACCGAATCAACCCCACCGCCGAGTGGATCGCATTTGTGCCCGCCTTACTCGGCTGCATCTGGGCCTTGATCTATTTCTGGCCGCGCCGCCACGCCTGGGATTGGCTCGAGCACGGCAGTCCCCTCCTGCTCGTCTCGCTTCTCGTCGCCCCCTTTGGCTGGATCTTCGATCAATCCCTCGCTCTTCCCGCAGTTCTTCTTGCCGTCGCCCGCAACCCGTCGCAAACCATGCTCTCTCTTCTCGCGCTCATTTACGTCCTCATTGAAGTCCAGATCGTTTCGCCCTTCGGCTTGCACTCCGCTCTCTATCTCTGGATCGCGCCCGCCTGGCTCGTCTGGTATCTCTTTGCGCGCGCCTCTGCCCGCTCCGCCGGAGCCCCGGCCGTCGCAGCCTCATGATGCCTTCAGCCCGGAGAGGAACATGCACGTACTTCAAACGCTGTTGAGTCCGCCGGTACTGGGAATCGTCGCCCTCTTTCTGTCGGCCATCTGGATGCTCAGGGACCAGAAAGACAAAACCCGTCCCTTGCTCGTCTTTGCCCTGGTTCTCAATCTCTTCTACGGTTTTCTTCTCACGACCGTGATGGGCAGCGAAAGTGGTCTCTTTCCCTGGAAATTCGACTACATTCTCTTCTGTGTCGATCAGTCGCTGGGCCTTCAGGCCGCCTCCATTGCGCGTCCGCTCCAGGGCTTTATGCGCGTTCCCCTCTGGATCGTCTACCAGTTGATGGTCCCGATGATGATCGTCTGGTTTCTCGTCACCAGCTACAGCAAACTGCGCGCTTCCGTTGTGCTTGCCTACGTCGCCGAACTCGTTGCCGGGCCGCTTCTCTACGCTCTCTTTCCCGCCTGCGGTCCCATCTATGCCTTTGGCAAGCAGTGGCTCTCTCCGCCCGCCGTCGAGCCCGTCGCCATCCGCCTCGCGGGAATGCCCAACGCATTCCCTTCTCTCCACATCGGCACAGCCTTCTTGTTTCTCCTCTTTGCTCCAGGCAAGCTGTGGAAGGCCGTCGCATTCGCGTTTCTCGCCTTGACCTGCCTCGCCACTCTCTCAACCGGCGAGCACTATGTCATCGACCTCATCCCCGGCCTGGTCTTCGGCGCATTCGCCGCCGCTGTCGGATCAAAGGATCTCAAGCAGGCTTCGCTCTTTCTCTCCACCGCCCTTGCCTGGTCGCTCGTGATGCGCTTCGCTTCCTTCATCCTTATCGACTACCCATTGGCCACGCGGACGGCTATAGCGCTCACCATCGCGCTCGCCGTCTTCGCCGTCCGGAAGCAGTGGAAGACTCAAACCTCACCGTCATACGAGCCCTCACCAACCTCCTGACCCACGGCGCCTGAGACTGTGAGACTGTGAAACTGTGAAACTGTGGCTGCAAGTTGTTGATTCTGCGGGCTCCACAGTTTCACAGTTTCACAGTTTCACAAATGGCATAGGGGGGTGGGGTCCAGAAACAATGGGGGGTGGGTACCGGAGGCATGGGTACGGACCGGGGACATACCTGACAGATTCAGCCAGGTGCATGACCTCCGACACTTCCGAGAACGCGATCAGTGCACATGTCGGCAACGCGAAGAAGGCCTGAACTGAAGCTCATGAAACGAGTATGCGCCGGGAGGCGGAAATGATCGGCAAAGTTCGAGATCGTTTTTTGCGCGTGTTTTCAGAGGGTTGCGAGAGGTGGGTAGCGGCAGGGGATTGACATTGGAACGAGGGAAGGAATGGACCGGTGGGTTCCTTCGCCCGCTGACGCGGGCTTGTGGTTTTAATTTCACCGACTGTCTCGAGGCTTGCTCCCCGTGGCTACCTTATTTCGCCCGCTGACGCGGGCTTCGTTCCGATCGTGGGACGCGCAGAATCAGGAGGCTGGTGAGGGCTCACGTACCGGCGAGGCGTTTTGCGGGGATCCGTCGCAGGCTTGTCCGCCGCGGCGGACTGACTCGCAGACTCACTGCTCCTCGGCCGCTGCAATTTCCAGCGTGTCTCCTCGCTCGGTCCGCGTCTCGCGAATTGTCCCGGCAGGCAGCTCCAGGATGCTGTACGCCGACAGGCACGCCGACAGACGCCACGGTCCTACCGAGCTGCGTGCTTTTTTGATCTTTTTTTCGCGGTCCAGGTAAACCAGGTCGATGGGGAATCGCATGAAGAACGTATGCACCGACTCGCAGGGTGCAATCCACAATCCTTCGCCGGCCGCAAGCCCGTCCCGGCCCAGCAATCCCTTTCTGCGTGTCGGTCCCGTGTGTGCGGCTTCAAGCCGCGTGGCCAGCACTGTCCCGCGGGTCAGGTTCTTCACCTGCAGCGGTCCCTGCGGCCCGGCCTGCGCGGGCGGCGAAAGAAACTCCCCCACAGCCTTCGCAATTCTTTGCAAGGGATTCATCCGCCCGCCTCAGAGCTCTCTTGGCGTCCGCGTGCTGCAATCTCTATTGCTGCGGCGGTGCTGCCGCGGCAGGCGACCCGCCCGAATTCCCCGAGTTGATGGCCCCTCCACCGGTGCCGAATCCACCCGTGGCGCTCTCGATGATCAGCGGCTTCTCCGGCTTCATGCTTTCAACCAGCGTCTCCACCGGTATCGATGCCGGCGATGGCGGCAGCGTATTCTCAGGCGTCTTCGCATCCGGCTGATGCATCGCGATATTCGAATTCGGCGGGATGAACGGTACCGGATAATTCAGCGTTGGCAGCGCCGCATTCGCCGGCAACGGCGATACGATCTCCGGTGTCACAATCACGATCAGCTCGGTATCGTTCTTGGTCTTCTGCTCCGATTGGAACAACTTGCCGAGGATCGGAATGTCGCCAATGAAAGGAATCTTATTGAAGGTATCGGTCGTGCTCTTATCGAGCAGGCCGCCGATCATGAAGCTCTCGCCGTCGGCCAGCTCCACTTCCGTATTCACCCTGCGCGAAGTGAGTCCCGGAACCTCAAATCCCGAGATGTTCACTTCGTTGGTGTAGTCCAGTGCGCTCACCTCCGGCGCCACTTGCAGCCGGATGGTTCCGCGCGGCGTGATGGTGGGGATGAAGTTGAGCCGCACGCCATATTCCTTGAACTCGATGGTCACCGTCGTCAAACCGCCAGTTGAGCCCTGCGCCACCGGATAGGGAAACTCTCCGCCCGCCAGGAAGCTGGCTTCCTTGCCGTTGGCCGCCAACACGTTCGGCTCCGCCAGCACCTGCACCACGCCCTTGGTCTCAAGCGCGGAGATGTCGGCGCCCACGCCCAGGCCGGGGAAGTAGGCAAGCAGGTTGAACTCATTGGAAAACGTCGCACTCCCTGCAACTCCAGAGACTCCTTCGCCGCCGCCGGCCGAGCTGCCGCCCCCGACCGCTGGCGGCGCAAACTGCGTAGTGGTCACTCCACCCACCGCGTTTCCCAGGCCAAGGTTGAACAGGTTGATGCCCAACTGCCGCGCTCGGTTGCGATCCACGCTGGCGAAGCGTACTTTGATCAGAATCTGCGGATCGGACTTGGGCACATCGACGTCCAGCAGGTTCACGACCTTCCCTGCCGAAGACGCAATTTGTACCGCGCGCGATGAGCTGACCAGGTCGCTCACCGTGCCCCGCAGAAAAATGTTGTTGTTGCTGTAGCTCACCCGGATCGTCTGGCCCGGCAGCTCGGCCCGCAGCTCGCGCCGGATGGCGTCCAGACTGTCGCCCGTTACCGTCGCCTGAGCACGCACCGTCACGTTGAAGAACTGGCGTCCACCGTGAATGTCCCAGATGATCAGGCTGGTTTCGCCGGCAGCTTTGCCGTCGACCATGATTTCGGTGGGGCTGATCGCCGTGGCTTCCGCAATGTCGCCAATCCCGACCGCGACGCGCTGGATCGGTTGCGCGCAGTCCACGAGCACCGATTTTCCCACCGTTACTGAGAGCTCGTTCGTGGAGTCCTCATAGGTGGCTTCTGCTGCTGGCGGCTGCGCAGCGGGTGTGGTCTGAGCCGGCGCGCTCTGAGCCCTCACCGCCTGCCCGGCAAAAAATGCCAAGGCCAGCGCGCTCGAAGATACGATGGTGACCCTTGCCTTCGATCTCAATGCTGCCCCTCAGGTGACGCAAACTTTTCGTCTGTGGTTTTGTTGCCGTTCATTACGACTATCGAATAGGGTTTCGCTGCGGGCCTGCCAGGACCCCTCGCGGCCCGCTGATGTGTAGGCGTCGCCGGAGCCTGGCTGCCAAATAGGTTGCTCATTGCCGTCGCCGGAACCTTTGTGACCTGCGTATCCAGCGGGTTGCGCAGCACCAATTGAATCTTCAACGAATTGCTCGCCAGGCTCAGCAGCTGGGCCTGGTCGGGAGTTACCAGCAGGTTCACCACCTGGACCTGTTGCGGTTTGCCTTGGGCGTCCCTTTGAATGTCTGTGCCCGCGGAAAGAACCTGGATGTTCTGCAGAATCGTCTCCGTCACCACGCCTTGCGAGGCGCCTTCCCCTGGCGGGTTGCCCGAAACCAGCACGTCCACGCGCATGCCGGGAATCACGAATCCCGCTACGCCAACCACCTCATCCACTCTCACCGCGCATGCCCGCATGCCCTGCGGAATCGTCGGCGCCAAACCTCCGCCCGAGCCAAGACTCGCCAACTGGCTGTCCAGAATCGGTTCCCCTTGCGAGATCTGCGTAATCACGCCCCGGCCAATCGCATCTTCCTGTTTCAAAATTGCGCCCTTGGGCGGCGTGCCCGCCAACGTCATCGTCGTCAGATCGCCCGTCGTCAGCACCGCGCCCAGCGGAATATCCTTAGCTGCCGCGACTACCTGCGTCGTCGACACCGGCTTCGACGCCGTTATCCTCACGCTCACAAGGCGATAAACCACCCAGGTGCAGGCGCTCGCGATGACCGCTGCAACCAGGAGGATCGTCATTAGTCTTCGATTCATCCCTGCTCCGATGGAGCCGGCTCTCGCCAACTCCGCCCTTCTGTGCCTGCCTCACCCGCTGCGTCTGCCAGCTCCGCAGCGAGCGTCTTCTTCGTCGCCACTTCCGAAATTCATGGGCTCTATCTCGTCCATCGCTCGATCCTGCAGCCACGGATGGATTCCGAATTCGATTCCCGCTTCCGAAAATGCCTGCACATTGCGCCCACTCTGTTCATATTGATCGAGTTCGGCGCGCAGTGCGGTTTCAGTGTAGTCCCTGAAAGCCTCACCAATCGCACCAGAATCGCCGCTATCTATCGATGAGGTATCAAAAGTGCTATGGGGAAAAGCCTCTCGATGAGCGATTCTGAAAAGGGCAGCAATGCACTCCCCAAATGGATCCGCCTGCCAGCACGTCGTACTCGCGCTTTGGGGGCTGTTCCACGATAAGTTTACCGTGAATTCTACTCGGCAATCGGAGGTCGCGCGTGCATCTTCCGTGTTATAGCCTCCATGAATTTCATGTGCCAACTTGGGAATTTCCCCAGACAAATACCCTCGTGCGTACGTTCCAAAAGTCATCGACTCTTCGCAGAATCTCTAAGGGGGGATCCAACCGTTGATGAGCTCCTCCTACACGGTTACTCTCTTCACCGAGCGGCCTGATCTCGGTCCCCGGCCGACTTCGATTGCGGCTTCCATCGTTCTTCACACCTTGGCGATCGGTGTGGCATGGTTCAGCATCGCCTACATGCCCCCGTTTGCCCGGGTGTCCACGGAGCACTTTCACGTACGGGAGCTTGATCTGAATATGCCCGAAGATGCGCACGTGTCTCCGCCGCGCATCCCGTATCCTGCCGCCGCTTCCGGCGCCCACGCACCCGCCTCCGAAGGCAAGCCGTCGCCGAGCCAGCCTGCTCTCCGCGAGGTCGCGCAAGCCTTGCCAGGCCCGCAGACGCTCATCCAGCCCGACATTGAACACCCTGTCCAGCTCCCCGATCAGATTCCCGTGCCTCAGGTCGTCATCTGGTCGCCAAGCAACGTCACGGTCAAGAAGGTCGTTCCCCCATCGCCGCAGAAGCCTACGTCGTCCGACGTCAAGCCCTCGGTTGAACGTCCGAATGAAGAGCTCACCCTTGCCGACGTCAATATCGCTTCCAGCTTTCATCCCACGCCCAAGCCGATCATCACCGCGAGCACCACTTCCCCCATCGCCGTGCACGTTCCGCAACAGGTGCAGTTGCCGCCGGTCACCTCCTCGCAATCCGCGGCACAACCCACGCCGGCCTCAATTCTGTCTCTGTCCAACCTGCGCATGAAGGAGGGCATTGCCACCCTGCCGCCGGTGAATGAAAGTGTGGTGGTCAGTGGGCCGGGAACGCTGGCGGGCCAGGGGAAGGACGCTTCGTCCCCCGGGAAGGACAACTCCTCTGCCAAACCAGGCCAGGGCGGATCAAGCCAGGGTCCAGCGGGTAATCCAGGCAACCAAGGTGCCGGCGCCGCCCAGGGTCAACCAATTCAGGTGGCCGGAACCGGCCCTGCTGCTCCCAGCAACAAACCGCAGGGCCCCGAAACCGGAAACGGCAATGGTCCAGACAGCCTTGCCGGCGATCGGCTTTCGACAACCGCCATCACCGTCCCCAAAGATGGCCATTTCAGCGCCATCATCGTCGGAAACTCGCTTGATGATCAGTACCCCGAAATGGCCGGCGTTTGGACTGGAAGAATCGCGTACACCGTTTACCTGCACGTCGGCTTGCCGCATAGCTGGGTGTTGCAATACTCTCTTCCCCGCACGGTCGACGCCTCTGAAGGCGGCGCAGTTGCCCATCTTGATGCGCCCTGGCCTTATGACATCGTTCGGCCCAATCTCGATCCCGGGTCCATCGATGCTGACGCGCTTATGGTTCATGGCTTCGTGAATCAATCCGGCCACTTCGAAACGCTCAGTATCGTCTTCCCGCAAGCCTTTCCTCAGGCCCAGTTCGTGATCGCTGCGCTCGAGAAGTGGCAGTTCCGCCCCGCCATGCAGAACGGCCAGTCCGCCAAAGTTGAAGTGCTCTTGATTATCCCTGAGCAGTTCGAGTAATCCTGCCCGGGCCGCTCTGGCGTTTCAGGGAATTGTCTTCCCTGCCCGCTGTGCGCTAGCTGAGCGCATGCCACGGCCGATTCGGGGCCTCGCTTACGGTCGCGTTCCCAGTTGCTTGTACGTCGCTCCCGCGGCCAGTGGCGTCACCACCGGCGTCGCTGCACCCACAAACTCCGTCAACGGGCCCACGTTGTCGTCGCTCGCAACCCACACGTTGCCCGATCCGTCGATAGCGATGCCGTATGGTGAGAACATCCCAAGATTTACATACCCACTGGCGCCGGAGATCGCGGTTCCACCCGAACTGAATTCACTCACGCTGTCGCTGTCGCCGCCGTTATTCGCGGCCCACACGTTGCTTGCGCCGTCGATGGCGATGCCATAGGGATTGCTCAGGCCTCCGCCGCTGTAGCCATTCATGCCAGAGATAGCCGTCCCGGTTGACGTGAACTCGCTAAGGCTGCCAGGGCCGCCCCGGTTTGTCGCCCACACGTTGCCCGATGCATCAATGGCTACGCCGTAAGGTGAGTTCAGCCCCCCGCCCGCGAAAAGCGTGACTGTGGGCGGCTGACCCGGCAGGCTGCTTGGCACGGCTTCGGCAAGACCGCCGGTGGCGGCAAGATAATTCGCCGTCCAAACGTATCCGGCGGTATCAGCGGCGATACCTGCGGGGCCAGCCAGAACCTGGTCGCCAAACCCGCTGCTGCCTGAGAGCGCCAATCCACCCGACGCGTTCGATTCGAATTCGCTCAGGCTGTTGCCGTCAAAGTTCGCTGCCCATGCACTGCCCGTGCTGTCGATGGCGATGCCGTATGGAGCGTTCAGCCCCCCGCCCGTGAATCCGGGAGGGCCGGAGATCTGCTGGCCCCCGGCATTGAATTCGCTGATGTCGTCTCCGTTAAAGTTTGCGACCCACGCGCTCCCGTATGTGTCAATCGCCACGCTTGTCGGATTGTCCAGCCCGGCGGCGATGAATGGCGAGCCTGTTTTCGGCACGCCGTTGGAATTGAATTCGCTCAAACTGCTGGAAGTGTAGTTTGGCACCCACACATTGCCTGCGGCGTCGATGGCGACTCCCCCGGGGGCAACTCCTGAGCCGTCCAGCCCGCCTCCCGTATAGGTGATCGCGATGGTGAAGTCATTCGGCATGTAGAGCAGCGTCGGCTGGAACGCCAGATTCGACGGCAACAGCCCGTAAAGCGTTGTCACGTTCGCACCGGGGTTATGGGCAATGTTAATCGCAGCAGTCGCCGTCTCTGCCGGTTGTGTGTTTCCGTTCATCGCGTTGCTGAACAGCGTGGTGCACGGTGTCGACGACGGCCCCGCCGAGTTGACGCATGCACCCAGGATGTCTGCCAGTGAATCGATCTCGCTTTGCGGCACCACCCCGTTGCCGTAGGGCGTCGTAGCCAGCGCCACGCCCAGGCCCAGCGATTCAAGGTCGGTCACCGTTGCGAACGCGTTGGGGACATCTGTCGCCGTCGCCAGCGCGGAGCTCGAGCTTGACACGTGAGTCGCGTCCGTCGCAAAGCCGGCGATCGCATACGCCGTCGCGATTGTCGAGACCTCGTTGATCACAACATAGGGTGCCGACGACAGCGCGCCGCATGTCCCCAGCGCTGCCATTAGGCCAATGGCGGAATTCGCGCCTTGTCCCAATCCCGGATCGCCGCCTGCCGCGTACAGGTATACCTGCGATCCTGGACTCGGGCAGGTGAAATCGCCGGTGATGCTGAAGGTGCCACCGGATTGCGTCGCGTAATAGTAGTTGCCGTTGCCGTCTTCGCTGGTGCCGCCGGCGCTTTCCAGCAGTGAAACCGCCGCATTGCCGTAACCGGTCGTGTTGGCCGCGTAGAGGTAGACGTGTGCCCCCACAATCGGCTGCTGCCCGCCGTGCACCATGCCCTGCAGTGGCGCTCCCGGAACGGAGCCGGCCGCTGTCTGAGTCGGCGATGTTCCCGGCGCTCCGGAGCAGCCGGAAAGGAAGAGAACACACGATACCAGTACAATCGTCCAGGAAATACGCACGGGGGGAACTCCCTTCGTTCGGTCGAGTCGCGTCGTTACCCGGTTTTCTCAGACGTTGTTACCGGATTCTCTGGGTAAAGTCAAGCCCACATTCTATGTAGTTCCGTTGGGAATCAACCGCGGCGAGCTCATCGTGTCTGTAATCGCGTGGAAGATCGCCGTCAGCTTGGTAATATTTTGATTCGATGGCGCGGTCGCCTGGCAGCCGGAGCCATCGTCGGAGTAGAAATTCACCGCGGCCGAGGCCATCGCCGCGATCGCCTGGCAGGGCTGATCACCTGGCCCCCAGCTTCCCCCCGCTGTCGTCACCGACGCGCTATACGTCTTATCCGACAGGCACCCTCCCGAAGTCTCGGCGCCGTACCCGATCGTGTAAACCGTCGTTTCAGCCTTCGCCGCAGCCTGTGCCGCCAGCACCGCCTGCCCGCACATGCCCAGCGCCGACGGGTAAGCGTAGGACTGATAGCCGGTGGGGTTGCTGGTCTTCGTTCCCGTTCCGTTCAGCGTGCCCTCTGACGCTACAAGTTGGCTCTTGGTGTTGCACGCCCCGTCTGTGGTATTGGCATTCGACGCGCATGCCGTTGCATCGCCGTCGGTCAGGAGAATGATGGCGTTTTTTGACCCCGGATTGGCCGCTTGCTGTAACAGCAGTGCAGCCTGTGCAGCATAGATCACCTGCGCGTAATAGGTCCCCTCGCCACCCGGCGCCTGGATCCCGGCGCAGTTGCTCTGTCCCGAGTCTCCCGCCGCGATCACGATGCCCGCAGCCTGGTTCAGAGTCGTCGCCGTATCGGTCGTCTTGTAATTGTTCGCAAAGCCGTCCACCTGGTAGGTGTCCGCCGATGGCAACATCGTATTCGAAGGTGGGTCGGGAAATGTGTACGCCACGATCGTCGGGTTGCTGGTCGGGCAGGTCGAATCCTTCGCCTCTGTCGCACCGGTTACCGCGGGGAATACGAACAGGCTTACGCTATCGAACTGCGTGACTCCGGCGTTCGTGCAGGTTTGGCCCAGCCCGCAGGGATACAAGTCATTCAGCAGGGCTTGTGCGCCGAGCAACGCACAGCTGATTCGCGTTCCAGTGCATTGGTTGCCGCCATCCGAGTTGGTCATTGAGTTGGTGGTGTCCACAATGATGGCAATGTTCCAGGGTGAGTTCTGCCCGCCCGCCACGGCCGCCTTCGCCGTGTACGACACGTTCATCTGCTTCATGCCGACCAGCCCGCCGAACCACAAGGGAATCGTTGCCTTCTGTGTCACCGACATTGCGTTGTATCCCCCGGTGCCGCCGCTTGAGGTCTGGCAAGGCACGTTCAGGCTGTTGGTCACAGTATTCAAGCACAGGAATGCCGGAGTCGCGGTCACATTCTGCAGCATGGGGTTCGCGTTCAGGCCATTCGACTGCGCGCTGTAAGTGGTCACGTTGGTTGATGCTTGCGTCGTATTCGGCATGGCTTCCGCGCCGGCCAGCACCGCCGAGTTCGTCGACGCCACAAGCTGCTGGTATGCGTAATACACATGCCCCGTCTCAACCGAAGCTGCGGCAATAGCCATCATTGAGGATGCCGTGATCATCACGACCACAGCCGCCTGGCCCCGCTGATTCTTCAGCAAGCGGCGCTTCAACGTATTTCCTAACCGTCTCATGCTCATGGGTCAAATCCCTTCTCTCACGCAATGAACCGCCTTTAGCGATAGCGCCAACCGGTCCAACAGGTTGGCTTGCGGTACTGGGAGCCACCACTTCGCAGCCTGAACCTTGAACACCGCGGATATGTTCATCTCCGATTCCCCGTCACGTCGTACAGGAAAACGAAGTACCGCTGGTTTTAGCTCAAATTCGTAGCCGCGTCGCTGGGGAAGTCAAACGTATTTCTTACAAAGTGATTTCCCATATCGTCCTCGGTTGTGTCCCCGACCGTTCTTGCGGACCCCACGGCGACCCCCCAGACACTGGGGATCACATTTCATGATCTTGTATTGGCGGTAATCGGAATATTGCACTTTCGTGCTATGCGGTGGTTACCAGGGTACTGCTGGATTCGGCGGCGCAAATGGGGCGAATCGATAGAAAAACTGGGCGTTCTTTGCGTACTCTCCATGCTCGGCCGGCCGCTCAATTTGCTCCTGCCGGCGGGATCCGCAAAAAAGGGTACGGGCCTCGCGCCCATACCCCTAAGAAGCTTCTGCCGTTTCTACGCGCTTGGTGATGCGCTTAAGTTGTCCCGCTGGGGATCAGTCGCGGTGAAGTGAGACCATTCACGATCGCCTGGAAAATAGCTGCCAGGCTCGAGAAGTTCGCGTTTGCAGGCGAAAGTGCCGCGCACCCGTCCGAATTGTCGGAATAAAAGGTGTTTGCGTTGGAAGCCATTGCAGCAATCGCGTTGCAGGGCGTCCCGGAATAAGGCCCGCTTGGCCACGCCTCTGCGCCGTCGGTGGTCCCAGCGGTTGTGGTGTACGTTTTGTCCGTTGCACACCCTGTGGTCTCCGACCCGAAGCCGATCGTATAGACAATCGTTCCCGCCGCCGTAGCCAATTGCGCCTGTTGAACAGCCTGCCCGCACTCGCCCAGCGCCGACGGGTAGGCAGGGGACTGATAACCCGAGGGGTTGCTGGTCTTCGTTCCGGTTCCATTCAGGCAGCTGCCGCCGCTGCTGCCGCAACTCGGGTTATTCTCCGCAACAATATTGTTGGCTGTGTTGCAACCGCCGGCCGCGGTGTTCGCGCCGGAAGCGCAGGCAGTCGCGTCACCATCACTCAGGATGATCATCACGTTTTTTGAGCTGGGATTCGCAGCCTGCTGCAGGGCGAGCTGCGCCTGCGCGTAGTTAATCACTTGCGCATAATAGGTTCCCTGACCGCCGGGCGCCGAAAGGCCCGCGCAGCCGGTGCCGCTGTATCCGACCGCCTCGGCCAGAGCCGACGCAACTGCGAGGCTCGACGTATCGCTCGTTTTATAGACGTCGTTGAAGGGAATGATCTCGTACGCACCCGCATCCGTGCCGGTCGTCTCCATGTTGAGATTCTGGGATGTCCCCGGTGTTACATTGACGAAGTTGTACGGCACGCTCTTCACTCCGGATCCGCAGTAGTCCGTCTTATAGTTGTTTGCGCTGTAGGACGTGCTGAGCGCGGGGAACACGAATACGGCCACGTCGTCCACGTAGGGCGTGCTTGAAGTGCAGGTTGTGCCCAGCGCGCAGGGATCCATGTTTTCCAGCATCACCTCAAGGCCCTGAACCGCGCAGACAATCTGCGACGTGGTGCAATCTTTATCGCCCGGGATGGTGTCTTTCATCGAAGCCGTGGTGTCCATGATGACGGCCAGATTGTACGGGATGTCCGATCCGCCCTTCATCGCCGCGCTCGCGCTCGCCGTCAGATTCATCGACGGGATGCCGATCAGTCCTCCAAACCACAGGGGCACCGTTGCCGTCTGCGTCACTGTGATCGCGTTGTAACCTGTCGTGCTGCCCGGGGGGAGCTGGCACTCTACATTGAATGGCGCCTTCGACATGGTGGTCGAACAATAGAGAGACTGCGTTGCAATCTTGTCATTTGTCAGGAAGCTGCTGGCGTTTAATCCCCCCGGTGCGGAGCTGTATTGCTTCACTGCCGCCGTCACTTCCGCTGTGTAAGCCCCGGTCGAACTGGTATCAAGGAGCGCCGCGGACATGGCTTGTGCTCCCGCCAGCGTGGCCGTATTTGTCGAGGTCACCAGTTGGCGATAGGCATAGTAAACATGGCCGACCTCCGCCGAACTCACAGCCATGGTCAGAATTGCCGAGGCGGTGATCATCACCGTGACGATGGATTGGCCTTGCTGACTGCGCAGCAGTCTGCGTATTTGCCGAAACAGAATCCGCTCCATATAAGGTTTCTCTCCGTTCACATCTGTATCGCTGATTGGCTCGACACCAAGGTTCCCGCTTTGCTGGTGCCGGCATTGAAAAACGGCAACACAGGAATTCCGAGCCATGAGTACTTGTAGCTTACGGTGAGAGTCACGGGGTAGTTTGCCTCCATTGACGGCGCCGAGCTGCAGGAAAACGTGTTTCCGGTTCCCGTGTACTTGTCTGTCTTGAGGGACGTGTCGGTGATGACAAGCGTGTATGAGAAATTCGCAACCGTCCAGGTGGGCAGCGATGAGGCCATCGTGCTGGCGGTATAAGCGCACGGGTCGCTGTTGGGAAACAGGCCTGCATCGCTTCCAACCGCCATCGCAGTGGAGGAGGTTGCGTTCCCGAGTTGTTGCAAGTTGTACATGCCCAGCGTCAACGTAGCCCCCAGGTATATGAGCCCAAAGAGCATCGGCAGCGTCAACGCGAACTCGACCAGTGCCGACCCTTCTTCGCCGCGCCGGCCAAAACCGCGTTTCACGCGCTGGGCAACCAGAGTGCCCATCCTTCGTAAGCTATTCCTAATCTTCATCGTTTCACCTCCCGGCTCGGCCGGCATTGACATCGCATTTAGGCCGCGCCTGCTCAGGGATTTCTCTGGCGCTCAACAGCGCGTTTCATTTTTCTAACTTCAACTGCGCCAGGAAAAGTTCGAACTCCTCCCGGCTGGCTGCGTCCATGATCGCGGCCTTCCCTTGGCGTAAGTCCTGGTCGTCGGCGAGAATAAACTGCAATCCAACGCCGTCCGGACCCCAGCGGACGGCCCGCGATTGCACGGCGATTGACCGTTCCGCATACTCCTCTCCGTGATCGGTCCTTTGCAGCGTCATCAGAACCAGGGTCCCCGGATACCACCGCTCCTCTGTCACCACGTAGAGCCCTGACGAACTGATATCCCGGACACCGTGCGCTACCGGAGCCGCGCCGTTCCAGTAATACGCAGCCAGACCCGGCTCCTTGATCCGCGGAGCCTTGCGCGGATCCGGCGACCACCAGCGCTCGATCCAGGTCCGCAGTTGACTCTTCACCTTAACGCCCGGCGGTGTCAGATCCATGCTGTGCGCCTGCAGGACTTCCGGCTTGTCGTGTCCATTACGGTCTTCCAGCTGCAGCAGTCCCGGCCCCCCGCTCCAAAGCGGCTTCTCGCGGAGTAGCGCCGCGCCTGTTATCACCGGTACCGGTACCGTTTCTGCTTGCTCGCGCATATTGGTTAACCTTTCCAACTGCCGCTCCATCTCCTCGGCTACGCACAGCACAAGCTGATCGCCCGATTGTGTCTGCGACGAATAAATCGAGTGTGCTGGCAGTGCCAGCACGCTCTGCGGCCGCGCACTCGAGGAGCTCGCCTGAAAGGTCGGAAACGATTCCGCCAAATCGATCACCCGGCAGTCCTCGTCCAGATAAATCAGATCCAGCGGCGCTGGCATCGCCGTTGCCGCGATTCCTTTGAAGGGCTTCATCCACAAGCCTTCGCCCGACTTCATCGGCTTCTCCAGCATCAGTTCTGCCACATGGTTCGAGGAAAGTTCGCCGGCTTTGACCTTCAAACCCAAAAAACACTCCCGCGTCTGGTTGTAAGCGCAAAATGTCTGCGATTCAATTGTCCTGGTCCCTGGCGGCTGTGCCGCCGCTCCTTCTTTCCCCGGCGATCCATTCGCCAGTCCGGCTCTTTCCATCAGTTCCATGTGCGGCTCCGCCCTTTCTATTCGCCTGCAGTCAAGCGTGCAAAGGGAACACCTCACCTGTTCCCCTTGCCCAGGCTGCTCATTGAGGCGTCTGCCGTCTTCACGGCAAGCCTCCTTGGCAACGGAATCATCGCTTCCCAGCCGCGGCTTAACGCAGTTTTGTCACGCCACGGCTTCTTGCGCTCCGGCTTTTACTTCACCCTTGTCCGGCGGCGCTGGATCAGAATCACCAGAATGATGACCGCTATAGCTCCGGCAACTATTCTGATAATCATGGTGCTATCCATGCAGTTTCCCCTTCCTGCCTCAATTATTTGGTCAGTGAACTGAACGACTCATACATCACGATTGCGGCTGGTCCCAGTGTAACCAGAAATAACGCAGGAAAGATAAACAGCACCAGCGGAAACACTAGCTTCACTGAGGTTTTGCTCGCCATCTCCTCGATCGTTTGCACACGTTGCACGCGCAGCGTGTCCGCATGAACGCGGAGCATTTTGGCAATACTCGTTCCAAACTGTTCTGTCTGCACCAGCATCGATACCAGGTTGCGCAGACATTCAACGCCGGTGCGCTCCGCCAGGTTCTTCCAGGCCTCTGAACGGGCACGCCCGGCGCGCTGTTCCAGCACTACGACTCCAAGCTCATCGCAAATCTCCGGCTGCGACTTGCTCAACTCTTCCGCGCTGCGCGCCGTTGCCTGGTCCAGGCTCAGGCCCGCCTCCATGCAAATCACCAGAAGGTCGAGAACGTCAGGCAAGCCGCGCTGCAGCTTCTTCTGGCGGGCAGTGATGCGCTTTCCCAGCCAGAAGTCCGGAGCCAGGAATCCTCCGCCCAGCGCCAACACGTACACGAAGAATGGACCCAGATCCGCTAATCCGCTCACCGCGGCAATGATCGCCAGCAGCAGCGGCGTCAGCACCTTGCTGCCGTAGAAGATCTTGATCGCGTTCTCGTTGCGATAGCCTGCCCGCATCAACCGCAGCCGAATGACCGAAACTTCTTTCTCGCTCTTCGGCATCAGGTTCTCAAACCGCTTGACCACGTTGCCGATCGAAGACCCTGTATTCTGGAAGGTCTCGGCCAGCGTCTTCTGTTTGGGCCGTGGGTTGATCACCTGGCTGATGCGCTCCAGCGCCGCCTCGCGATAGAACATCAGCACGCCGATGCTCCCGACCAGCACGAAGATTGCCACGAATGCCAGAATTGCAAAAGTCACGATTCTTCCTCACACATCGATGTCAACGATCTTGTAAATCACAAATCCGCCGAACACAATCAACCCGGCGGCAGCCCACATCAGCTTGATGCCGATGTCGCGATGCCACAGGATGCTGATCATTCCCGGATCCACAAAATAAATGCCCACGCCCAGCGCGACCGGCAAGAGCGTAAGAATCAAACCGGTAAGACGCCCCTGCGCGGTGTGGACCATGATCTGGCGCTTGAGCCTGAATCGCTCCCGGATCACATACGCCGTCTTGTCCAGCACCTCCGCCAGGTTGCCTCCGCTCTCTTTCTGGATCAGGATCGCGGTGGTTGTGATCTTCAAATCCTGCAGCGGTACCCGCACGATCAGGTTTTCCAGAGCCGCCTTCATCTCCAGGCCGTAGTTCTGCTCCTCGAAACAAATCTTGAATTCGCTGCCCACCGGTTGCGGGCATTCGCGCGCCACCAGGGCCATGGCCGCCAGCAAACTGTGTCCGGCGCGCAGGCCGCTGACCATCAGATCCAGCGCCTCCGGCAAATTCTTTTCAAATGAGCTGAAACGCCTGCGACGCTTGACCAGAACAAAGCCAAACGGCAGCGCGCCCAGCACTGCACCCGCCGCGAATGCCAGCACGGCATTGTTGGTCGCCTGCAGAAGCCCATAGGTCGGGATCACAAAACCGGCAGAGCACAGCACCAGCAGCCGCCCCGCGCTCCAATTCAGATCGGCTTGGCTCAGCATTTTGCGGAGATAAGGCGTCAGTTCTAACTTCAGCAGCTTCTGGTTCAGCCAAGGAATGCTGCTCAGCAATTCGTTCTTGCGTACATTCAGCTTCTGCGGAAGCAATTCCCGCCGGTCGACCTTAATCGCCGAGTCCAGAGTGGCGAGGGCCTGCTTGGCGCTGCTGGACTGTCCCATTGCCGCCAACGGCAGCGCGATTAGAGCGAATACGCCCACAAAGACCAGACCAATGATCAATCCCATCTCGCTTCCCTCCTTTCCTCTCAGTTGACCGGCGTTTCCCGCTCGAAGAGGCTGGGCGGCAGGATGACGCCCGACACGCGAAGCCTCTCCAGGAACCGGGGACGGATGCGCGTGGGCTTGAACACACCGATCACGCGGCCGTCCTGGCCGATGCCTTTCTTCTCAAACGTGAAGATCTCCTGCATGCTGATCACGTTCTCTTCCATACCCGTGATCTCGGAGATGTTGGTGATCTTGCGCGTGCCATCGCTCATGCGTGTGGCCTGCACCACAATCGTGAGCGCCGAAGCCATCTGCTGCCGCACCGATCTCTCCGGCAGGTTCATGTTGGTCATGGCCACCATCGACTCCAGCCTCGACAGCGCATCGCGCGGCGTGTTCGCGTGAATGGTGGTCATCGAGCCCTCGTGGCCGGTATTCATGGCCTGCAGCATGTCAAACGCTTCCTCGCCGCGCACCTCACCGATGATGATGCGGTCGGGCCGCATACGCAGCGCGTTGATCAGCAGTTGCCGCTGCCGGATCGCGCCTTGTCCCTCGATGTTCGGCGGCCGCGTCTCCAGGCGCACGATGTTTTCCTGCGCCAGTCTCAATTCGGCCGCGTCCTCAATCGTCACCAGCCGCTCGTTGTTCGGAATGTATTGCGACAGGATGTTCATGAACGTTGTCTTGCCGGCGCCCGTGCCCCCTGAGACCAGGAGGCTGATGCGCGCCCGCACCGCCGACGACAGCACTTCCATCATCTCCGGCGAAATACTCTTCAGCTGCACCAGTTGGTTGGCCGCCAGCGGGCCGGTTCCGAAACGCCGGATCGACACCGATGGCCCGTCCAGCGCCAGCGGCGGAATGATCGCGTTCACGCGCGAGCCATCGGGCAGGCGCGCGTCCACCATCGGCGACGACTCATCCACTCTGCGGCCTACGCGCGAAACAATCCGGTCGATGATCTGCATCAGATGCCGGTCGTCGCGGAACGTCGTGTCCACCCTCTGCAGCAGTCCGCCCTTTTCCACGAACACGTGGTCCTTGTCGTTGACCAGAATGTCGGAGATCTTGGGGTCCCTCAGCAGCGGCTCCAGCGGCCCCAGCCCGAACACCTCATCCAGCAGCTCGGCATGGATCTTCTCCTGCTCGTCGAAGTTCAGCGGCACGCGCTGGTCCGACATGATCTCTTTGACCAGGCCCGAGACCGCCTGCCGCGCCTGGCTCGAATTCACGCGCGAAAGCTTCTCTAGATCCAGCTTTGAGATCAGCGTCCGGTGAATCTCCGCTTTGTACGATTCCAAGTTGAGTATTTCCACGTTTTTCCTTCGCTCCAGTTGGAGAATTCCGGTCTGTACGCCCTCATCCAAAAAGACTGAACGCCTTCTTCTTTGCCGGGGTCTCGCTCTTCCCGGTCACAGCGCCCACCATCAGCCGCACCTGGCGCGCGATGGCCGAATCCGTCAGCACCAGCGGTTTGGCGTTGATCTGCATGTTCTTCACGGAGGCATAGTCGTTGGGAATCTTCCACTGTGCCGCCCTGGTTAGCGCTTTGGTGATGTGCTCCTCCGACACGCCCAGGACGCGCGATTCAAATCGGTTGATCACCACCTCCAGCTTGGGCACCTGCGCGGAGAAGAACTGCGTGATCAGCCGGTTGGAGTTGCGTAGCTCCGGAATGCTCGCCTGCGTGACCAGGTACATTGTGGTCGCTTCCTTGTAGGCCGTCGTTCCCATCAGCTCCAGCCTTGACCCCATATCCACGACCACGTTGTCGAACTCATGCCGGGCAACGTACAAAAGCCGGTTGATGCCCTCGTTGTCGCTCTGATAAGGGGCAAACCGTCCCGGAGCCGCCAGCACCCACAGGCCCGAGCTGTGCTTCACCAGAAGCTGCACCAGAAACTTTCCATCCAGGCGATCCACTTGATGCAACGCGTCGATGGCCGAGAACTCCGCCGTGATTCCCAGATTCAGTGCCGCATCGCCCAGCGGCAGATCGAGATCGATCAGCAGAGTCTTCTCGCCCGATTCCTTGGCCAGCGCTACAGCAAAATTGCAGGCCAGCATAGTTGTCCCGGCTCCGCCCTTGGATCCCAAAAACGCATAGAGCTTTCCCGCCGGCTTCTTTGCCGACCGGGCCGCGGGCCGCCGCGCTGCGGCCCGCACCAGTGCCTCCACCACTACGTCCCGCGAAAACGGAAGCGTCAAAAACTCGCGCGCTCCGGCGCGCATGCACCGCACGAGAAGCTCCGGGTCCGCGTTCTCTGAATACACCATCACCGTCGCTAGGCCGTTGGCCCCGATGCTCTCCACCAGGTCCAGGGCAGACTCTGCGTCGCCGTCCAAATCGATGATGATGACGTCGTAATCCTCATCCGGCGTCGCGGGAAGATCGCCCACTCCCGATGTATAGCTTGAGAACTCGCTGACACAGGCGCCCGCGCAACCATTCATCGCCTGCATGGTTTCCAGACGATGCTTCTCGCTGGGGCTGATCACCGCGATGGAAAGATCCTCAACGCCGATCGGATCGGGAAACGGGCTGCTTGAATATGGGGACGAATTCGTGACCACGTTGCTTTCGCTCCTTGCTGCTCGGTATGAGCGCTGACTGGCCGGCACAGCGTTCCAGTCAGCCGGAAGTTCATACTTGGTTTGCTCTAAACTCGACACTGTCGTGCTCCGCCTTCAGCGCGCGAAAAACGAAATCAATGTCCCGATCGCGATCGCCGGTGCATAAGGCATCTTGCGTCGCCGCGGATTGCTCAAGACTGCTTCTCCGCGTTCCTGCGCGCTGAATACCAGATCGCCGGTGTGCTGAAACAACTCCTTCAAAAATCCTCCCCACGCTGCCACCGCCAGCGCCATCACTCCGCCTACCAGGCCGGTCATCACCAGCGCCAGAATTAACTGATATGGGCCAATCCACGCTCCAATCGCCGCGCAAAGTTTTACGTCGCCCGCGCCCATTCCGCCCATCCAGAACAGAAACCCGTAAATCAGCAGCCCAAGTCCCCCTCCGCAAAGACTCTGCTCGGCGCCTTGCCAGCCATGCAGCCACACCCAAACCACGAGCCCGCAGCCAAAAAAAGGAAACACAAGCCAGTTCGGAATCCGCCGGCTGCGAAGATCCGTGAAGGTAGCCACTCCCAGAACAATGACGGTGGGCCACCAGGCAAACGAGTGCATCACACGGACTCCTTGTCCTGAAGGCCTTCCAGGACCACACTCCGCTAGAGCAATTCCCGCACCAAACTCCGGTTGCCATGAAGCCATATCGATTCAGATAGATGGGCGCAAATTGCCCCATTAGGCGTGCACGATTGTTTACACCCAGGCCCTCCCCTGGAGTGGCCCGTATACACTTCTCCGTCGCCTTCGATTCGATGCAATGACTCGCGTAACTCATTGCTAAATCAGAAGATTACGAAACTGGTTACGAAGGTCAGTACAGCCTGTCCTATGGAAGATCCGATCTGCTGCCCGGACCTCGGTGAGAGAATTCCCAGCAACTTTTGTCTCTTCCGCTTCAAAACTGTTACCAAGGTCTCATCTTTGGTACCACGAAAGAGGAATTTTCCCTTCGCCACCATTTGCCGATGATGAACTCACATCGCCCTAGCCTCTTAAATGGCGTCGCGCTATCGGCGACATAGTAGATCGCCCGCCAATGACCAGAATTGGACTGTTTTCGGAAGACCGCACTTTGCACCCGCTTCTTTCTTCTGCCCTTGGTAAGGACTTTGAGGTCCTGCTCCAGCCAGATGGAGATGGAACGGACGCTCTCGCGTCCACTCCCGACTGCGACGTCATGATCCTCGACCTCTATTCCTGCCAGGACACGCTGCAATCCCGGCTTGAATTTGCCCGGCGCATGATCGCCTCCAGTGTCCCGTCCATCCTGATGGCCGAAGACGGCCTGCGTTCCACCGCCTTCGAACTCGTTCGTTCCGGGGCCTTCGGCTTCTGCCGCCGCCCGCCATCGATTCGCGACCTCAAGACCATGCTCGTCCGGGCCTGCGAAACCTCCGCGCTCAAGCAGCAGTTGCACAGTGTCCAGCAGCGCATCGAGGAGCCGGGCAATTGCGACCGCATCATCGGATCGAGTCCCGGCATGCAGCGGGTCTACCAGTTGGTGCGCAGCGTAACCAATCTCAACGCCGCTGTTCTGGTCACCGGCGAAAGCGGAACCGGCAAAGAGCTCATTGCCCGCGCCATCCACAATCTCGGCAGCCGCGCCAGCAAGCCTTTCGTCGCCGTCTCCTGTGGCGCCATCCCTGAAACCCTCATTGAAGCCGAGTTATTCGGCCATGAGAAAGGCGCCTTCACCGGCACGGTCGGCTCACGCGAAGGCTACTTTGAGCAGGCCGCGGACGGCACGCTGTTCCTCGATGAAATCGGCGACCTGAGCATCTTCACGCAGGTCAAGCTCCTTCGCGTCCTGCAGCAGATGGAATTCAGCCGCCTCGGCTCGAACAAGCTCATCCCCTTGCGCGCGCGCCTCATCTTCGCCACCCACCAGGATCTGAGCAAGCTGGTCGCCGAAGGCAAATTCCGGCAGGATCTCTTCTATCGCATCAACGTCATGCGCATCGATTCGCCGCAGCTCCAGGAGCGGTCAGAAGACATTCCCCTCATCGCCGGCCATTTCCTGCGCCACTACTCGAACGTTTTCCAAAAACCAATGGACTCGATCGAGCCGGCGGCCATGGAGATGCTCCAGAACTACCCCTGGCCCGGCAATGTGCGCGAGCTTGAAAACGTCATGCAGCGCGCCATCATCCTGGCTCCCGGCCGCGTGGTCCGCGCTGAGGACTTGAACCTCAAGAATCACGAGCCGGAAGAGGATGCAGCCGCCTTCGACCAGATCGTGGACATCGCCGACTATCAGCTATCAGGCTCGTTTGAGCGCCAGCTCCGCGACTACAAGATCCGCCTCGCCGTCGCCGCCGTTCGCGAGAACAACGGGAACAAGACCATGGCTGCGCGCAGCCTCTCCATCTCCCGCGCCTATCTTCACAGGCTCTTGCGGCTCGCCGAGAACGAAGATCTCTCCGCGTCCGATCCGCTCTATGCTGAACACAAGCTGCGCGAGACGGTCACTGCCTGACGTGCCAATCCTTACCCGCAGACCCTGCGGCAATTTGAAACCTGCGATCCATCTGCAGGATTCATCTTATTTGGCCTTGAATCACGCGAAATAATCGACCTGCTTTGGTGGCGCCGCTTCGAGGGTCTCCGCTTCCGCAGCCGTCTCGTCCTCCAGCGCGAGATCGTCTTCGTCGCTCTCTTCTGCGCCGGCAGCCTTTCTTCCACCCCGCTGCTCTCCACCGTCGCCCAGCCTTGCTGAAGCGTCGATGTCAAAGATTGACGGCGGCCGAATCTCCGCCTGCGGCGCCCTCACGGCTGGCAATGCGCGAATTCCCGGAATGGGGGCGATCTCCATCTTCGCGACCCGGCTGCTGTCGCTGTACATCGGCAAGGAAGGAAAAGTCTTTAATCTTCTCGCTTCATTTTTGTCCGATTCCCGGACACTCTGGTCGAAACCCTCATCGCCCTCGTCGATCGCCTCATCGGCGAGCATCGCGCGGCCTGATCCGCCGCTCAGTCAGTCCATTCCTGCTCCACGGCTCCCCCGCCTTCGCCGCGCGTTCCGGATGTTACGATAGGTTGCATCCGTTTCGGAGGTGGCCCACCATGATTGAAACTTCCGCACCCGCAGCGCTTACCAGCGAGCAGGTTTCCAACCTCACGCGCCAGAACAATTACGGCACGTGGCGCTTTCAGAAAACCTGGAAACCGCTGTATATCGCGGATGCGGAAGGCTGCTGGTTCATCGACGGCGCGGGCAAGCGTTACCTCGATTTCAGCTCGCAGCTCATGTGCGTCAACCTTGGCCACAAGAATCCTCGCGTGGTCGAAGCCATCGCCGAGCAGGCCCGCGACCTCTGCTACGTCGCGCCGGGATACGCCACCGCGCCGCGCGCCCGCCTCAGCGCCAAGCTTCTCGAAGTCCTCCCCGAAGGCCTTAATAAATTCTTTTTCGCCACCAGCGGAACCGAGGCCAATGAAGCCGCCTTTAAAATCGCCCGCATGTATACGGGCAAAACCAAGATCATCTCCCGCTACCGCTCTTATCACGGCTCAACCATGGGCTCCATCGCGGCCACAGGCGATCCGCGCCGCTGGGCTATGGAGCCGGCGGGCAAAGGGGCAGGTGTCGCCTTCGCGCCTGAGACCAACTGCTACGACTGCCCGATCAAGCACACCTACCCCAGCTGCAACATCGCCTGCGCCGACTACATCGAGCACATGATCCGCAACGAAAGCGATGTCGCCGCCATCATCGTCGAGCCGGTCGTCGGCACCAACGGCGTCCTCGTTCCGCCGCCCGAGTACTTCCCGCGCCTGCGCGAAATCTGCGACCGCCACGGCGTACTGATGATTGCCGACGAAGTCATGGCCGGCTGGGGCCGCACCGGCAAGTGGTTCTCCGTCGATAACTGGAACGTCAAGCCCGACATCCTCGTCACCGCCAAGGGCATCACCTCGGCCTACGTTCCACTCGGCCTCTGCGCCACCACCACCAAAATCGCCGACTACTTTGAAGACCACTACTTCTCCCACGGTCACACCTATGAGGCGCACCCGCTCACCCTCGGTCCCGCTGTCGCCACCATCGAAGAAATGCAGCGCCTCAAGCTCGTCGAGCGCGCCGCGGAGCTCGAGCCTTACGTCCGCCAGAAGCTCGAAGCCCTGAAGGCTAAACACGCCTCCATCGGCGACGTCCGCGGCCTCGGCCTCTTCTTTGCCGTGGAGATTGTGAAGAATCGCAAAACAAAACAGCTCTTCAACACCATGCGCGACAAGGTGGAAGGCAAGCCGCTCGTCGTCGATCAGATCGCCGCCAAGATGATGGCGCAAGGCGTGTCCATTCAGGCTTGGGTCAGCCACTTCGTCATTGCCCCGCCGCTCATCGTCACCAAAGAAGAACTCGACCTCGGTATCGCCGCCCTCGACGAGCACCTGGGAATCGCCGACGCCCTGGTGGAGTAGCCACTGAAATCTTTCGTGTGAAGTTCGCTCAAGAATGATGTGCCATCCCGAGCGGAGGTCGCCGCGGCGACCGAAGTCGAAGCATCTGCGGTTGCTTTTATTCTTCCTGTTCCCTGCTCCCTACTCCCTATTCCCTGCTTTCATGCCACTTCTTCCGCGCTCTCCACGGCGCCGGCCGGCGCCGCCAGCTTCATCATCGCCACATACGACGCACCCGCCGTAAAGAATCCCACGAACCAAGCGTAATCGTAGAGGGAGTGCAACGGCTTAACGAACAAGCCGACGAGCGCGATTCCAGCCCCGAGAGCCAGTGCAATCAACGCCCGCGGATTTACTCCCTTGCTGTAGTGGTATATGCCCTCGCGATGGTAGAGCGAGTTCACATCCAGTTCTGTCCCGCGGATGAAAAAGTAATCGCACACCATGATTCCGGCCACCGGCCCCAGCAGCCCCGAATAGCCCACCAGCCAGCCAAAGATGTACGCGTCCGGCGTGGCCAGCAGCTTCCATGGGCACATCGCCAGGCCTAGGAATCCGGTAATCAATCCGCCTGTCCTGAAGCTGATCAGCCGCGGCCACAGATTCGAGAAATCGTTCGATGGCGAAACGACATTCGCTCCGATGTTCACATTCAATGTTGCGACGAGCACCGCAATCAGCGCCATAAACGCGACCACCGGCTGATGGAACATTCCAATCAGCTGCACCGGGTCCCAGATCGGCTTGCCAAACAGCACCGCCGAAGCAGACGTCACGGCGATTCCCAGAAACGTGTACAGCACCATCGCCACAGGCAGCCCAAACGCCTGCCCCCACGACTGCGCGCTCTGCGACTTCGAGTAGCGCGTGAAATCGGGAATGTTCAGTGCCAGCGTCGCCCAGTAGCCCACCATTGCCGTCAGCGACGGGAAAAATACGCTCAAAAACTCGCCCCTCGAGTGGAACTGGCTCGGCGTCGACAGCATCGCGCCAAAGCTTCCCGCTTTCATCCTTACCCAAACGAGCAGCGCCACTGCCATTACGAACATGAACGGTGCGCCGAACGCCTGCAGTCGCCTGATCGACTCCACACCCCGCCACACAACCACCATATTCAGCAGCCAGAATCCCAGGAAGCACGCCCACAAAATGCCGCCGTTTCCCTCCGCGCTCGGCCAGATCACGATCAGCATCGCGTCAATAGCGCTTCCTCCGATCCACGATTGAATCCCGAACCATCCGCACGCCACCACCGCGCGCAGCAGCGCTGCAAGATTCGCCCCGCGCACGCCAAACGAGGCGCGCAGAAACACTGGAAACGGGATTCCGTATTTCGCGCCGGCGTGCGCATTCAGCAGCATGGGAACCAGCACGATCAAGTTTCCCAGCAGCACCGTCCCGATCGCCTGTTTCCAATCCATCCCCTTGGCAATCAACCCCGACGCCAGCCGGTACGTGGTGATCTCCATGCACATCGAGAACCACAGAGCTGTGTAGTTATAGAAACCCCACGTCCGCTGCGCCGGCGTGGTCGGCGTCAGGTCGCGATTCGATAGTGACGGATCGACTGTGCTCACGGGACCTCCTCCGTGAAGTCGGGAGAGTATCTATCTAAAGTAAGACACTTAGGTGCCGCAGGTCCCTCCGCCGCGGCGGACGGGACCTGGGATAGCACGAACGCTAATCGTGCACCGGAAAGCTGAAAGCTAAAGCTGAGAGCTGACAGCTAGCCGCCTTCCAGCGGCTACTTCCACGCCCCGCCACGCGCCTCGCGCCGCAGATACTTTCCTCGTCCGGGTTTTCCAATGAACTTTCCGTCGCTCACAATCAGCTCGCCGCGCGAATACACATCGCGCGCGTTCCCCCTCACCTTGAATCCCTCGAACATCGAGTAATCCACGCGCATGTGGTGCGTCTTCGCGCTGATCGTGTACTCCTCCGCGGGATTCCACAGCACCAGGTCCGCGTCGCTGCCAGCCGCCAGCACACCCTTCTTTGGGTACATCCCGAAAATCCGCGCCGGCGCAGTCGAAATCAGTTCGACGAATCTGTTCATTGAAAATTTCCCTTGCCCCACGCCGTGGTGATGCAGCAGTTGCAACCGGTTCTCGATCCCCGGCCCGCCGTTGGGAATTTTCGTGAAGTCATCCTTGCCGAGCGCCTTTTGATCGGCGAAGCAGAACGGGCAGTGATCCGTCGAAACCACCTGCAGATTGTCTTTGCGCAACCCCTCCCACAGCTTCGGCTGGTTCTTGCGCTCGCGCAGCGGCGGCGTAAACACATACTTCGCGCCCTCCCAGCCTTTGTCGGCCACGTCCTCAATTGAGAGCAGGAGATACTGCGGGCACGTCTCCGCAAACGCCGGCAGTCCGCGGTCCCGCGCCTCGCGCACCTGGTTCAGCGCGTCCTCGCAGGAAAGATGCACGATATAAATCGGCACGCCAGCCATCTCCGCCATCGCAATCGCGCGATGCACCGCCTCGGCCTCAGCCTTCGTTGGCCGCGTCAGCATGTGATGAATTGGAGCGGTCTTTCCCTCGGCCAGCGCCTGCTGCACGATCACGTCGATCACCGACCCGTTCTCCGCATGCATGCAGACCAGCGCGCCATTCTTCGCCGTCTGCTTCAGCGCCTTGAAGATCGTGGCATCGTCCACCATTAGCACATTGGGATACGCCATAAACAGCTTGAAGCTGGCCACGCCCTCGCGGACCATGTCGTCCATGTCTTCCAGGCCTGCGTCTCCAAGGTCGGTGACAATCATGTGCAGCCCATAGTCGATGCACGCTTTCCCTTCTGCCTTCTTCCACCAGGTGTCGAGCGCCGAGCGCATCTTCGTACCCTTCGCCTGGATGGCGAAGTCCACAATCGTCGTCGTTCCTCCGATCGCCGCGGCCCTTGTCCCCGTTTCAAAATCGTCCGCAGAGTTCGTCCCGCCGAACGGCATGTCGAGGTGCGTGTGCGCGTCGATCCCGCCCGGCATCACCAAAAGTCCCGTCGCGTCGACCACTTTCTCCGCCGCGCTCGCCGGAATCCCCGAGCGCACCTCCTTGATCGTTGCGCCATCGATCAGCAAATCCGCCCTCACGCTGGCGTCCGCGTTCACAATCGTTCCGTTTTGAATGAGTACAGTAGACATTGCTTTCACCCCATCCGATCTTCAATGACTGGGCGCCGTGGCTAACTGCCCTGCGTCGCCAACCGGCGAAGGTTCAGGCCACGGTGCAGTTGAGTTCACGATGTTTGAGTCTGCGTCACGCACTCTGCTCCCCGCGTGCGTTCGTCCCACGTCTCCGGCTTGAGACCCGTATCCACCTGCACCATCGTGATGCATCCCTCCACCGGGCAAACCAGCGAACACAGGTTGCACCCCACACATTCCGTCTCGTCCACGCGAGGAATCCTCTCAAAGGGCGTCGGGTACGGCCCCTGCGCAAACGCTGCCGCGCGCTCCTTGCGCGTCACGGGAGTCTCCGCAATCGACGCCCGGCTTTCCGCTTCTTTCACCGCTGGAATCGGATGCAACTCCACGTGCCCGTCAACCGGCCCGGTGACGCGGTCCAGATGAATGCACTGGTGCGCACCGTCCCAGCACGCAATGTGGCACAGATCGCATCCAATGCACTTCTGCTCATCGATATGCGCCACGATCTTGTAATTCAGATTCAGATGTTTCCACTCTGTCACGCGATGCAGCGACAATCCGCGGAAATCCTCGAGCGTCTTAAAGCCCTTCTCCCGCATCCAGTTGTCCAGACCCTCAGCCATGTCCTCGACAATCCGATAGCCGTAGTGCATCACCGCCGTGCACACCTGCACCGTTCCGCATCCCAACAGCAGGAACTCCGCCGCATCGCGCCACGATCCGATCCCGCCAATCCCCGAAAGCGGCAGCGCCGACTCCGGATCGGCCAGAATCTGCTGCACCATGTTCAACGCGATCGGCTTGACCGCCGGCCCGCAGTACCCACCATGCGAGCTTTTCCCGTCCACATTCGGCCGCGGCACAAACGTGTCCAGATCGATTCCGGTAATCGAATTGATTGTATTGATGGCCGAAAGCCCATCCGCTCCGCCGCGCTTTGCAGCCCGCGCGACCGTGCGAATATCGCTGATGTTCGGCGTCAGCTTCACCAGCACCGGCGTGCGCGCCTTTTCCTTCACCCACTCGGTAATCATTTGGGCGTACTCAGGCACCTGTCCTACCGCCGAACCCATTCCTCTTTCGCTCATCCCGTGTGGGCAACCAAAATTCAGCTCCAGCCCGTCCGCTCCCGCATCCTCAGTGCGCGTCACAATTTCGTGCCATGCTTCGCGCGTCGACGCCACCATCAGCGAGGCAATCACAGCGTTCTTCGGGTAGCGCTTCTTCACTTCATCCATCTCGCGCAGATTCTGCTCCACGGTCCGGTCGCTGATCAGCTCAATATTGTTGAAGCCCATGATGCGCTGGCCGTTCCAGTCTGTCGCCGAGTAGCGTGAGCTCACATTGGTAATCGGCTCGCCGATCGTCTTCCACACCGCGCCACCCCAGCCCGCGTCGAATGCGCGCATGATCATCTCGCCGGTATTCGTGGGCGGCGCCGACGCCAGCCAGAACGGATTGGGCGAGCTGATGCCGCCCGCAAAATTACGTACGCCAATGTCAGGCATGGGTCACCTCCGCTGCTTTCAACATCGCAAGCGCAGCACGCTTGCCTCCGGCCACCGCATCCACCACCTCGCGCCCGCCGTTGATGCAGTCGCCGCCGGAATAGTACCTTGGATTTCCCGTTTGGCCCGTAGCGCGATCGGCCACAATCTTTCCGTGGCGTACTTCAACGCCGCGCAGCTCCTGCAAAATCTGCGTCAGCGGCGACTGCCCGATTGCCGGTACCACTAAATCGCACGCAATCGCCGACTGAGAGTCGGGAACCACCTCGAGCTTTCCATCCACCTCGCGCACCTGCACCGTTTCCAGCAGCAGACGGCCGTGCTCGCCCCGCCCAACCGCCACCGGCTGCCTCCGCCAAAGAAACTGAACGCCCTCCTGCTTCGCGTGTTCGTACTCAAAATCGAACGCCGACATCTCGCCTTCGCTGCGCCGGTACAACATGTAGACCGTATCCGCCCCCAGCCGCCGCGCGGCATTGGCCGCGTCGATCGCCGTATTTCCCGCGCCTACCACCATCACCGTCCCGTGCAGCTCGCGCAAGTGCCCCGTCTTGTACGCGGCAATCAGTTCCAGAGCGTTCATCACGCCCTCCGCATCTTCGCCCGGAATGTTCAGCCGTTGCATCGCGCCCAGGCCCAGCCCCAGAAAGACAAAGTCGAACTCCGCTTCCAGCGCCTCCAGAGCTGCCGCCGAATCCACATCCACTCCGCATCTGAACTCCACGCCCAGCCGCCGGATCATCTCCACCTCGTGCATGCTGTCGGCGGCCCGCAGCTTGTACTCCGCCACGCCGTAGGTATTCAACCCGCCCGGCAGCTCACGCCGTTCGATCACCGTCGCCCGGGCACCTTGGCGGCACAACTCCGCCGCGCATGCCAGCGACGCCGGCCCTCCCCCAATGCACGCTACGCGCAGGTCGCTCGTTCCCGGCGCAGCTACTGGCACCGCTTCGCCCGACACCCAGAACGCATCCATCGCATGCCGCTGCAGCAGCGCAATCTGGATCGGCTTCCGATTCTGCCGGTGCAGCACGCACGCGCCCTCGCACAGCACGTCCACCGGACAAACCCGTGCGCAGCTCGCCCCCAGAATATTCGCGTTCAGAATTCGCAGCGCCGACCCGCGCAGATTCCCCGACGCAATGCGCTTGATGAACCCAGGCACATCGATATGCGTGGGGCACGCTGCCGTGCACGGTGCATCGAAGCAATTCAGGCAACGGTCCGCTTCAATCACCGCAGCCTGCGCAGTCAGTGCCGGCTTCAGCTCGCCAAATCGCGCCCGTAGTTGCTCGTCATGAGGTATTGCTGCGGTGCTCATGAGTTCGCCTCCGCCTTACGACGCCACCAGCGGCCCGTACAAATCGGGCCTGCGGTCGCGATAGAACTGCCACGTCCGCCGCACTTCGGCAATCTCGTCCAGGTTCAGGTCGGCGGTCAGCACCTCGTCCTTGTCGCGCCCGGCCTCCGCAATGATCTTCCCGCGCGGATTGCAAAAATAGCTCGTTCCGTAAAACTCGCCGATGTTCCACGGCGCCTCGGTCCCTACGCGATTGATCGCCGCGATAAAATACCCGTTCGCCGCCGCGTGCGCCGGCTGCTCCAGCTTCCACAGATACTCGCTCAACCCCGCCACGGTCGCCGATGGATTGAACACGATCTCCGCGCCGTTCAGTCCCAGGCACCGCGCGCCCTCAGGAAAGTGCCGGTCGTAACAAATGTAGATCCCCACCTTGGCAAAACCCAGATCGAATACTGGATACCCCAGATTTCCCGGCCGGAAATAGAATTTCTCCCAGAACCCCGGCGCCACGTGCGGAATGTGAGTCTTGCGGTACTTGCCCAGATAAGCCCCATCGCTTGCAATCATCGCCGCGGTGTTATAAAAAACGCCCTCCTGCTCCACCTCATACACGGGCACGATCAGCGCAATGTGAAGTTCCTTCGCCAGCGCGCGCATCAGGCTCACCGTCGGCCCATCGGGAACCGCCTCGGTCATCTCGTACCATTTCGTTTCCTGCTCCGCGCAGAAATACGGCCCGTTGAAGATCTCCTGCAGGCATACGATCTGTGCTCCCTGCTTTGCCGCCTGGCGGATCAGCCCCACATGCTTCTCCACCATCGCCTTCTTTTGCGCCGGCAGCGGTTCGGTCGCAGGCAATGCATTCGATGCCTGAATAATGGAACATCGAACTACTCGGGGCATGGCACGCCACCTCCAAAGTAAATAAACTGTGAGTCTTAGAAGTTAATTCAATTGCTTCCCTTCGGCAATAGCATTCTGGCGGCTTCGCTCGAAAGAAAGCGGCTCTGCAATTCAGCCGGCGCCGAGCTTCACATTGACTTACTCCTCAGCCAATCCAATAATCGAATCAGATGAATGTATATGAGGAGATCGTGAAGCTGCAACGTGAGGGCCGCAGCGCCGCTGTGGCCACGATTGTGAACTCGCGCGGCTCCATTCCCTCGTTTCAGAGCGCCAAAATGCTGATCCGGGACGACGGTTCCATTGCCGGAACCATTGGCGGCGGCTGCGTCGAGGCTGAAGTCTGGCAGGCCGCGCGCGAGGTCATCGCCCAGGAAAAGCCGCGCACCCTCACATTCGACCTCAACCAGGACCCCAAGTACGACACCGGCCTCGTCTGCGGCGGTACGCTCGAAATCTTCATCGAGCCGGTGCTGCCAGTGCCGCTGCTCTACATTTTCGGCGCCGGCCACGTCGCCGTTGAGCTCTTCAAGGCCGCGCGCAACGCAGGCTTTGACTGCATCGTCTCCGACGACCGCGACGCCTACGCCAACGCCGAGCGCTTTCCTAATGCGCTCCAGGTAATCGCCAAAGACTTCGATGAAGCGGTCAAGGAGCTTGCGCCTGGCGAGTCTTCTTACATCGCCATCGCCACCCGCGGCCACCGCGACGATATGCGCGTTCTGCGCTGGGCGGTGCAAACACCTGCGAGATACATTGGAATGGTCGGCTCCAAACGCAAAGCCATCACGGTGTTTCGCGAGCTCACGCGCGAAGGCCTCAACCCCGATCTCTTTGACCGCGTGCATTCTCCCGTCGGCCTTGACATCGGCGCTGTCACGCCCGAAGAAATCGCCGTCTCCATCGTCGCCGAGTTAGTTGCCGTGCGCCGCCGCGCGGAGCGCGCACTGCCTCACATGAGCTGGTTTCGCAGTGGCAGGCACGCCGCAGCAACAGCCGAATCCGCGGCGCCCGGCGAACCCCTCCCCGTCCCCACGGAAAATTAGCCCCAGCCCATTTGCTCCCTGCTATCTTTTCTTTATGGCGGGTGTTCCGAATCTTTGCGGTCTCATTCTCGCGGCCGGCGAGTCTTCGCGGATGGGCGCAGACAAAGCGCTGCTTCCCTGGCCTCCACCAGAGCCGGGCGCCACTCCACGACCAGGCCCCACGCTTCTCTCCGCGGCCATCCTGGCGTTTGAGCCCTTCACGCGCCTGGTCGTTGTCGTTGCGGGCAGAAACTCTCAGCCCATCGGTGTTTCCGCCGGCGCTTGCGGCGCATACATGGTTCAGAATCCCAATCCCGAGCGCGGCCAGTTCAGTTCCCTGCAGGTCGGATTGAACGAAGCTTTATCCCGAGGCTGCGATTCCGCGATGATCACGCCGGTCGATTGCCCGCCCTTAAGAGCCAGCTCGCTCGAGCGTCTCTGCGCTTCGTTCCAGCGCGCCCTCGCGCAGGGCATCTGGGCTGTCGTCCCGGAGAACAATGGCAAACACGGGCACCCACTTCTGGTCAGCCGCGAATTGATTGCGCATTTTCTTGATGCGCCTGCCACGGGCAACGCGCGCGAGATCTTGCACGCGCACGCCCAGCGCGTCGCCTACATCTCCGTTCCTGACTCGCTCGAAAAGGCCGGCCTCAACACGCCAGAAGATTATGGAGCGCTCGCCGTAAAAGCTCCGCCGGCAACGCGCTGAGTCTAGCCGGAAATCTTTGTCAACACCGCCGCCAGCGTGTCGATCGCCAGGTGGCTTGCGTGTGTCGACGCTGCTGGCAGCCCGCCGACGGCGCGCACCAACTCTTCTCTGGTGAGCTTCCTAGCATCTGCCACGGTCATCCGGCCCACAAGCTCCGTGACCGCCGACCCGCACGCCATCGCGGCTACGCATCCCTTCGCCTTGAAGCGAATCTCCGCGATCCGTCCGCCTGCCGCCTTTACTGTCAGTTCCAGAACATCGCCGCAGGCCGGATTCTCGATTCGCGCCAACGCGTCCGCATCAGCCACCGTTCCCGCGTTGCGCGGGTGCTCAAAATGGTCGAGAACTTGCGGAGAATACATGCGCTTTGCCTGCGCGCCTAGCGCGAACCAATGCTTCCGTTCGCGGTCCTCGCATCGGCCCCCGTCTTCCGCGCCTCCAGAATTTCCGTCACAAGAAACAAGTCCGCGCTTTTTAGGGAAGGACCGCGGCGCTTGCCGCTATCTTAGCCCCGACCCCTTCCCCGAGCAAAGCGTCTGTACCTCACCCCACGGTCCCCAACTCCCGTCCCCAAACGCCTTCATTCCTGCCTGCCGTCATCTGGTCTAAACTGAATTCGTTATGGCCATTGCAGGAGTCTCTCCCACCATCCGGCCCCGCGCGCCGCAGGGCGTGTTTTCAAACGAGCCGTTTATTGACTTCAGTAATCCTGAGAATGCGCGCTCCATGCGCCGTGCGCTCGACCATGTAGCCTCGCACCTCGGCGTGGAGTACAGCCTCATCATCGGCGGCAAGCGCCTCAAAACCTCGGAAAGAATTCGCTCCATCAATCCCGCGCGCCCGGCGCAAATCGTCGGTCTCCATCAGAAGGCTGGCGCCGCGCAGGTTGAAGCCGCAATGTCCGCCGCGCTCCGCGCCCACGAATCCTGGAGCCGGACCACAACTGAGGAACGCGCCTCGCTGCTTCTTGGCGCCGCCGAAATCATCCACAGGCGCAAGTTCGAGTTCATAGCCTGGCTCATCTACGAGGTCGGCAAGAACTGGGCCGAGGCCGACGCCGACGTTGGCGAAACCATCGACTTCCTTGAGTTCTACGCCCGCGAGGCGCTACGCCTAGCCGCCGCTACCACGCCCATTCAGTATCCCGGCGAGCGCAACGAGTTGCTTTACATCCCGCTCGGCGTGGGCGCCGTCATCTCGCCCTGGAACTTTCCCTTCGCCATCATGGCCGGCATGACCGCCGCCGCCATCGTCGCTGGAAACACCGTCATCCTAAAGCCTTCGAGCGATTCACCCACCATCGCTGCCCGGTTTGTCGAAGTCCTCGAACAAGCCGGCCTTCCCGATGGCGTGGTCAACTTCTGCCCCGGCTCCGGCTCCTCTTTCGGCAACGCCATCGTCGAGCACCCGAAAACGCGCTTCATAGCCTTCACCGGCTCCAAAGCCGTCGGCCTCGAGATTCATAAACGCGCCGCCCATCCGCAACCCGGCCAGATCTGGATCAAGCGCACCATCCTCGAAATGGGCGGCAAGGACTCGATCCTGGTCTGCGCCGATGCCGATCTCGACGCCGCAATGGATGGAGTGGTCGCTTCGGCCTTCGGCTTCAGCGGGCAAAAGTGCTCCGCCTGTTCCCGCGCCATCATTGAAGCTCCTCTCTACGATGTCTTCGTCGAGCGCCTGCGCGAACGCGTGGCTACGCTCACAATCGGCGATCCGGCCGCCAATCCCAACATGGGCCCGGTCATCAACCAGGCGTCGCTCGACTCCATATTGCGGTACATCGAGATTGGCAAGAAGGAAGGCAAGTTGATCGCGGGAGGAAATGCGCCAGCCACAACTGACGGCGGATACTTCCTTGAGCCCACCGTCTTCGCCGACTTCGCGCCCAATGCCATCATCGCGCAAGAGGAAATCTTCGGCCCGGTGCTGGCTCTTATTAAAGTCGCCGGCTTCGAAGAGGGCCTCGGCGTGGCCAACAACACCGAGTACGGCCTCACAGGCTCCATCTACTCCACGGATCGCGAGCGCCTCGACCGCGCTCGGCGCGACTTCCACGTCGGGAATCTCTACTTCAACCGCAAATGCACCGGCGCCATGGTCGGCGCGCATCCCTTCGGAGGCTTCAACATGAGTGGGACCGACTCCAAGGCCGGCGGTCTCGATTACCTCTACCTCTTCACCCAGGCCAAGAGCGTCGCCGAAAAACTCTAGCCGCCGGCCATCGTCGCAATAACCCGTATCCGCACGACCTCAATTGCACCGGAGACCCGATGACAGCGTGGGACTTTACAGCGGTAGTCTGGATTCTCTCCTTCCTGGCGGGCTTTCTTGGCGCGCTAACAGGTCTTGGCGGCGGCGTGGTCGTCGTTCCCGCGCTCACCCTCGCCCTCGGCGTCAACATAAAGTACGCCATCGGGGCCTCGCTGGTTTCAGTCATCGCCACCTCTTCCGGCGCAGCCGCAGCCTACGTCCGCGAGGGCTTCTCCAACATCCGCATCGGCATCTTCCTTGAGATCGCCACTACGCTGGGCGCGATTCTCGGTGCCTTCCTTGCCGCGCACATCGGCACCCACGCTCTCGCCATCGTCTTCGGCCTGGTTCTCCTCCAGGCCGCATTCCAATCTTTCCGAGGGGACAAGGGCAACGACCTTCCCGCCGCCTCCGACTCGCTCGCCAGCCGCTTGCGGCTCGCCAGCTCCTATCCCGTCGACGGCAAGCGGCAGGTATACGGCGTGCGCAACGTCCCTGCGGGCTTCGGCCTCATGTTTGGCGCTGGCACGCTATCCGGCCTGCTCGGCATCGGCTCCGGCGCCGTCAAAGTCATCGCCATGGACCGCATCATGCGTATTCCCTTCAAGGTGTCCACCACCACCAGCAACTTCATGATCGGCGTTACCGCCGCCGCCAGCGCAGGCATCTACCTCAGCCGCGGATTCATCGACCCGCGCGTGGCCATGCCCGTGATGCTCGGCGTCCTCGCTGGCGCACTGGTCGGCGCTAAGGTTCTCGTGCACGCTCGAGTGCGCACGCTGCGGGCCGTCTTCGCAATCGTGATTCTGACTCTCGCCATCGAAATGATCGTCAACGGCATTACAGGGAGGGTATAGCCCGTATGGATGATCACCGCCTTGAGACCATCATTGGCCGCCTTCTGCAAATTGGCGTTCTCGTGGCCGCCGCAACCGTCTTGGCAGGCGGCATTCTCTACCTCACTCAAAGTCACTCCGGTCACGTGGACTATCGCAGCTTCGTGCCCGGAAGCCCCAATATCCGCACGCTTTCCGGCATCGTCCTCTCCGCCGCGCACTTCCAAAGCCAGGGTCTCATTCAACTCGGCCTGCTGCTTCTCATCGCTACGCCCGTCGCGCGCGTCGCGCTGGCCGTCGTGGGATTCGCTCTCGAGCGCGACCGTCTGTACACAGTCGTCAGCTTCATCGTCCTGATGATTCTCGCCTTCAGCCTGATTCACGCCAGCTGACGCACGAATGCCCGCACCGGCCCGCGCATCGCCGGATAGAGCTTCTTGCAGATTCTTGTGTTTGAATCGATCCGCGGCTCGCGGATCGTGGCTGGCTTTACGCCACGGCGCCGGGAGCGGTTTGGTTCGCGGCCTGGGTCTCGGCTTCCAGTTTGCTTCCCACTTCGGCTGCCGCTTTCGCCAGCACCCGGTGATGGATGGTGAACAGCGCCAGCTCCAGCCGGTCACCCACGCCAGTCTTGTCGTAAATCGACCGCAGATAATTCTTGATCACCTGTTCCGTCGTCTTCAATCGGATAGCGATCTCGCGGTTCTTGCAGCCTTGCACGATGAGCGCCACGATGCGCATCTCTTTAGGCGTCAGCCGATCGCGCACACGCGCTCCCACCAGGTCTTCTTCGATCGCCTCCGGCGGCGCTGCCTGCGTCGGCAGCCACGAATCTCCCGCCGCAACCCGGCGCACGCATTCCACCAAAGCCGGTCCCGTGACGCTGCGAAACACTACCCCACGAAAACCCTGCTGCATATACGATGCCGCGTTGTCGTTGTTCTCTGCGATCACGATCCCGCGGCTGCTCGTCGTCTCCAGCAGCATGCCCAGACGTGTGAAATCCGGCTGCAACGAAGCCGCAAACAGAACAATGGAGTTGGGGAATGTGCTAACCGCGTGGTACATCCGCTCAAGATCCGTGCATTGCGCAATGATGCGCAAGTCCTCGTCCATGGCCAGAACCTTGGCGGTGCCAGCCCGGAAGATCGCCTGCGAATCTGCCAGTATGATCTTGTTCATTGTGTTTCCTGCTTACCCCCCGTCCCTCCTGGGAAAAACTCAGCCCTCTAACTCGATCGCCGCCAAGTCCAGCGGGTGGACCCACCGCGCCTGTCATTCTCCCCATTCGTCCCTATCGGCAGAATGACCAAAGTCTTGGCAATGTCTGCATTTGTTACATTTTTGGCCCTGGCCGGTCCAATTTGCAATACCCCGGCTCCATTGAGATCCGCGACCCCTCGTGGGTCTATGTCTGAGATTACAGCCTATGGACGAGAATAGGGTACAAAAACCTCTGGGCGGGTCCGCGGAAACCATTAACTAAATTGGGACAGGCACAACCGGTCTCATAAACAGCCAAGCACTCCGCCGGGCAAGTGTGGGACCCGGCAATAAGGCGGGGCCCAGGCCGATTGTGAAGGGAAGCAGTTCGATCATGGGACCAGTTTCAGGCACTACACTTTCCTTATGGCGCGGCCGATCCTGCTTGCTGTAGACGACGACGTAAGCGTGCTTGAAGCCTTGGTCCAGGATCTGCGCCGCCAATACGGCGCTACCTATCGCGTCCTGCGCGCCGCCAGCGGCCCAGCCGCCCTCGACACTCTTGCCCAACTCAAATCGCGCGACGAACCCGTCGCTCTGCTGATCAGCGACCAGCGCATGCCGGGAATGAGCGGCGTCGAGATGCTCGAACGGGCGCGCACCATCTATCCTGACGCGCGCCGCATCCTTCTCACCGCGTATGCCGACACTGAGGCCGCCATCCGCGCCATTAACACCGCCCGCATTCATTACTACCTAAACAAGCCCTGGGACCCGCCAGAGGAGAAGCTCTACCCCGTCGTTAACGATCTCCTCGACGATTGGCAGGCTGGCTTCCGCCCGCCGTTCGAGGGCCTGCGCGTCATCGGCCACCGCTGGTCGCTCAACGATCACCGCCTGCGCAACTTCCTCTCCCGCAATCACGTTCCCTACCGCTGGATCGACGTCTCCGCCGGCGATGAAGCGCTGACGCTCCTCAAAGACCGAGGGCTCGATCCCGAGAAACTCCCTGTAGTCCTCTTGTCCGACGGCTCAGTCCTTATCGATCCCGATCTCGAGACTCTTGCCGGCCGCGTCGGCCTCCGCGTTCAGGCCGCGCAGGATTTCTACGACATCGTAGTAGTCGGGGCCGGTCCTGCCGGCCTCGCCGCCGCTGTCTACGGCGCAAGTGAGGGCCTCCACACTGTCGTCATTGAGCCCGAAGCGCCCGGCGGGCAAGCCGGCTCCAGCTCCCGCATCGAAAACTACCTCGGCTTTCCATCCGGCGTCACGGGCGCCGACCTCGGCCGCCGCGCCTATGCTCAAGCCTCTCGATTCGGCGCCGAATTTGTCACCCAGCGCGCCACCGGCATGCGCATCGACGGCCAGTACCGTTTTCTCCAGCTTGCCGATGGCCGCGAAGTTTCCAGCCACTGCGTGCTTCTCGCCCCAGGCGTCCAGTACCGCAAGCTCGATATTCCCGGCGCCGACCGCCTCACCGGCCGCGGCATCTACTATGGAGCCGCGCTCGTCGAGGCGCTGGCCTGCAAGGGCGAAGAGGTCTTTATCGTTGGTGGCGCTAACTCGGCCGGCCAAGCCGCCCTGCATTTCGCTAAATATGCCACCAAAGTAACCATGCTGGTGCGCGGAGAAGGACTTTCCGCCACGATGTCGAAATACTTGATCGATGAGATCGCTCGTACATCGAATATTGTGGTGGAGGTGCGCAATCAGGTCATCGAAGCCATGGGCGACGAACATCTCACCGGGCTGAGGCTCCGCGGCCCTGCAGGTGAGGTTCAGGTGCCTGCGTCCTCTTTGTTCGTGTTTATCGGCGCCGCGCCCGTCACCGCGTGGCTGCCGCCGTCGATCATGCGTGACGAGAAGGGGTTTATCTTGGCTGGGCCCGATTTACGCAACGACGGTAAGCTGCCCGAGGTCTGGAACGAAAAGCGCGATCCGTTTCTCCTCGAGAGCAGCGTTCCCGGCGTCTTTGTCGCCGGCGATGTGCGCTCCGGCTCTGTCAAGCGTGTCGCATCTGCGGTGGGCGAGGGCTCCATCGCGGTGCAGTTTATGCACCAGTATCTGGCTGGGTTTTAGGGCCTGTTAACGGACCCCGGGTTGAGTGCGATAGGCAAGATGAGCGAGAGCACACAATCGATCCACGTTGAGCCGATCCACCTCAAGGATCTTGCCTCGGCTCTGCCGCACACCCGAATCTTCGCCTCCACTCCGTTTGATGCCATCGCCGGTGTCGATCGCGTTGAGCGTGTCACTGCCCAGGCCGGCGCCGTGCTCGTCGAAGCCGGTCAGCCGTGGCTCTATTATTGGCTCCTGCTCAGGGGTGAATCGCGCGCCGAGCGCCCCGAATCCGACGGCACGCTGACCCTGGTCGGCATCGCACATGCCGGGGAAGCTTTCGGCGAAGTGCCTCTCCTCACCGGCAAGCCAAATTCCACTTTCCGCATCACCGCTACGCAGGATTCAGTTCTTCTCCGCTTCACCGAGCAGGACTTCTGGTCCCTTCTCGCCTGCTGCCCCGCCGTCCGCAAGGCTGTCCTTGCCGATAGCGCGCTGCGCCTTCAGGCCTACCAGGTCGAGGCGCTGCATCGCGAGAAGCTCGTCTCCCTCGGCACTCTCGCCGCCGGCCTCATGCACGAGCTACATAACCCCGGCTCGGCCGCCAAGCGCGCCGCTTCGCAGCTTCGCGAAAATCTCCTCCGCCTGCAGGAGCTCAGCCTGCGCTCCAGCGGCAAGGCCAAAACCCCGGCCCAGCTTCAGTGCATGAAGAATCTCCTCGAGCACGCCGTCGCGGGATGCAAACAGCCCGCCATGAGCAGCATCGAGCAGGCCGACGCGGAAGAGGCCATGAGCCAGTGGCTCGCCGGCGCTGGCGTTGAAAATGCCTTCACCATCGGCCCTGTCCTCGTCTCTATGGGCTTCGACGAGGCCCAGATCGCCTGCACGCAGGAGCACTTCGATCCCGCATCGTTCTCTGACGCTCTCAACTGGTTCGGTGCGCTCGTCTCCAGTGTCTCGCTCGTCTGCGCCATCGAAGAAAGCATCTCCCGCATCTCCGAGCTGGTCATGGCAGTCAAAAAGTTCGCCTACGACGAGCGCACTCCCGACAAGGAACTCGACGTCCACGACAGCCTCCAGAGCACGCTCACCATCCTCGGCCACAAGCTCCGCCTCAAGCAGATTCAGGTTGAAAAGCGCTTCGCCGCCTCGCCCTCCACCATCCGCACGCGCGGCTCCGCTCTCAGCCAGGTCTGGACCAACCTCATCGACAACGCCGTCGATGCGTCGCCGCAGGGCGCGAAGCTTGAGATATCCACCTGGTCTGAGCCCGATTGGCTCGTCGTTTCCATCGGCGATCACGGCTCAGGCATTCCGGCCGACGTTCTTCCTCACATCTTCGAGCCGTTCTTCACCACCAAGCCGCAGGGTTCCGGTACCGGTCTCGGACTCGAGATCGTTCACCGCATCGTCACACAAAAGTTTGCCGGGCAACTTGAAGTCCATTCCCAGCCCGGCGACACGCGCTTCATCGTTCGCCTGCCAGTCAATGCCTCCAACGCCGCGCAGCAAGCTAAAGGCTGAAAGCCGACAGCTTCCACACAGCTGACCCTCACGCACCATCCTGCAGTGGTAGGACCACTGACCCCCTCGTGGCGTATGATGAGACGCGTTACAGCGGTTCCACAATTGCTATACCCAGGTCCGCAAACGCCGAGTGGCTTTTTCATCAAGAAAAAGCCACCCTGCAAGATGCCGGAAAGGGCATGTGAATTGTGGAACCGCTCTAGAAATCCACCTCGTCTGGAGGCAGCCTCCCGATGCAAAAGAAGACTCGATCCACCCGCCGGCTCTTCACTCCGATTTTCGTCCTGGCTGTCATCGCCGCATCCGCCGCAGCAGTTCACGCGGCCCGCACCTGCAACCCACGCGACTCTGGCGCCAAAGCCGATGGGACCACCAAGGACACTGCCGCGATTCAAAAAGCCATCGACACTTGCGCGGCCAAAGGCGGCACTGTTCGCCTGACCGCGGGCACGTATCTCAGCGCGCCGGTCGTGCTCAAGAGCAATATCGTTCTCCAACTCGATAAGGGCGCCACGCTTCTTGGCTCGCCCGATCATGCCGACTATCCCGAGATCGTCGAATTTCGTCTCCCCGGCATTCAATCTCTGGTCAGCGCCAGGAACGCTGAGAATGTCTCCATAACCGGTGAAGGCACCATCGATGGCAACGGCGAAAGCTGGTGGCAGATGGCGCGCACTGTCCGTGACGCCGGCGTCATGGGCAATCCGCATCCGCGTCCGCGCCTCGTCGTCTTCGACCACTGCAAGCACGTCCGCATCGAGGGAGTCACCATCCAGAATTCGCCCATGTGGCAACTCGTTCCCTATTACAGCGACGATGTCGTCATTCACAACATCCGTGTGCTCGCGCCGCAGCACTCGCCGAACACTGACGCTGTCGATCCCTTCTCCTCGTCAAATGTCCGCATCGATCATCTCTATGCCGACACGGGTGATGACGATATTGCTATCAAATCCGGTGCCATCGACTCGCCCGGCGACGACGATCCCAGCCGCGATATAACCATCTCCGATTGCACCTTCCTCCATGGTCATGGCCTCTCCATCGGCAGCGAGATCGCCGGTGGCGCGCGCAACATCCTCGCCGAGCGCATTCATTTCGACGGTACCGACAACGGCATTCGTGTCAAGGCCAATCGCGACCGCGGCAACGACGTCAGCAACCTCGTCTTCCGTGACATTGATATGAAGGATGTGAAGAACCCGCTCGTCGTCAGCGAGTACTATCCCCGTATCCTCCCGTCCGAAAGCGCCGTGGAGCCCGCGCCGGTCACGCGCCTCACGCCACACTTTCACAACATCGTGATCGAAAACGTCACCGCAACCGGCGCTGCCATGGCCGGCGCCATCGTTGGCCTGCCTGAAGCTCCGGTTACCGATATCGTTTTGCAGAATGTGAATCTCAGCGGTGAAAAGGGATTGTCCATTGGCTATGCAAACGTAACGGGTCAGAACGTGAAGGTCCAAGCCGCACAAGGCGACGCGATCATCAAGATGGCCGGCGCCAGCGTCACCTTAAAGTAGCGCGCTCCTCACAAAAGAGGCTGCGCCAATGAGCGGAGCTTCTTCGTCTACGAACTAAGAACATTGAACTATGTACAATAAATTGCCAATATTCCCTGGTGCCTAAGTCCCTTGGACCCTCAGTCCCGAAGTCCCTGCCTTATTGGTTCACCCCGCTGGCCAGAAAGCCTCCGTCCACCACCAGAATCTGACCCGTGACAAATGAAGCGCTGTCCGATGCCAGATAGACCGTCGCCCCGATCAGCTCTTCCGTTTTGCCAAATCGCCCCATCGGTGTCCGCATCAACAGCTCCTGCCCGCGCGGTGTGCTGTCCAGCAGTTGCGCATTTAAATCCGTGCGAAACACTCCCGGTGCAACCGCATTCACCGTCACTCCCTTCTTTGACCACTCCACTGCCAGCGACCGCGTCAGCGACGCCACGCCGGCTTTGCTCGCCGCGTATGCCGCCACTTCGCTCAGCGCCACAAAACTATTCAGCGACGCAATGTTGATGATGCGCCCGTACCCACGCTCCAGCATGTGCCTGCCGAACACCTGGCAGGCCCGCAGTGTTCCCGTTAGATTCGTATTCAAAATGTTGGTCCACTCGGCTTCGGGCAAATCGAGTGTGGGTGTCCGCTTGATCATCCCCGCGCAGTTCACCAGGATGTCCACTTTGGAGAAGCGCTCCAGCACCGCCGCCAGCAGCGTCTCCAGCGTGCTGCGATCGCCCACGTCCGAAGCCATGCGCAGCGTCTGCCGCCCCCGCGCCTCAATTTCCCTGGCTGTATCGTCCACCTGCTCTTTGCGGCGCGCCGTTGCAATCACGTCGGCGCCGGCATCGGCTAAACCAAGGCTCAGAGCCCGGCCAATGCCGGACGTCCCTCCGGTCACAACCGCGACCTTGCCTTCAAGGCTGAACAGTTGATCTTTCATGCGATCTCCGTGGGGAATTTTGCAGAACGGCGCGGCCTGGTCCAACTCCGCAATCAGGAACTGCTTCCTAAGAATACCGGCGCAATGTGCCGCGCGTAGAGATTTTCCGTCACATTCTTCGCGATTACGGCTTCGTTGGCTTCAAGCAGATCCAGATAGCGCTGTCCCATCTTCGCGGCCACCTTGAATCCCACATGAAGCAATTGCCGCACGCTGCTGTTATACGCCGGCGAGCTCTCAACATGCCGCAAGGCCGAAGTGTACTGCTCTGAAGTCCATCCCCGCACTTCGTCAGCCGTCGGCAGCTTCGTGGGGTCGATGTCGATCACCGTCGCGTACGGAGCGCACAGCTCTTCGCGATGCGCCAACGCTTCGGCATACACTTCCTTGGCCAGCGCCAATCCTTTGCCGCCGGCCTCGGCCAGCCCGATCAGCTCCTCAAGCCAAGTCGTTCCTGCTGTCTTTAGGTGCACGCCCACGTCGAGGTGCTTCATCGTCGCGTGAATCGCCGGATAAATCGAAAACTTATCGCTGCCCGAATGAACGCTAAGCTTCAGATTCTCCGGCAGTCCATACTGCTTCACCGCATAGGCAATGGCTGCCGCGTCCAGCGCCATCTCGCGCTCGAACTGTGCCACGTCGCCCACGTAATCCACGCCTTTGTTGAATCGCCCGCTGAACTTCGGCGCGATCGTCTGCACCGGAATGCCCTCGTCGGCGATCGCAGCCAGAATGATCAGCAACTCCACCGGGCTCTGCGCGCGATCGGTCTCGTCCATCGAAACTTCGGAAATAAAATTCCCTGCGCCTTTCGTGCTCAGCACCCGCCGGTAGACTTCACCGGCCTTCTTCACCGCAGCCAGAAACTTCTCGGCGGTTTGCCGCAAATTGGCTGGCGTAATCTCGAAGGCCTCATCGGCCCCCGCCAGCTCAATGCTTCCCTGCAGCTCCGGATGCCGCTTCACAAAGCTCTCGATGTCCGTGGCCTGCGCTCGCTGTCCGATGAAATCGGCAACGTCAAACGTGAAAAAATCGCACGGCGCAAGAAAGCGGTCGACCGTCGCAGCCGTAATATGGTCCGCGTCGCAGTAGTACGGCAGCTTCCACCCCAGCGCCTTCACTGCGGCATCTGCCGCTTGCCGCACGCTCGTCGGCTCGGAGCCGATGATCTGATGCTCCCGGTTCGACTTATTCCACACCGGCACCACTTCAATCCCGTGGTTTAATGCATTCACGCAAGCCTGCAACTGCGCCTTGGCCTGGTGCGCAAACCGGTCACCTGTGCCTACCGAGTATTTATTCAGCTTCAATCCTTCGTTCCCCATATTTGTCCCGTTTCACGATTTCTGTAATTCGGTTGCGTCCCCAGGCGCTCTGCTCAGCTCATCCGGCCTCGCTGTGCGCCAGCGCGGGTGCTGAGGAGCTCTCGAATCGGCTGCGGTATGCCCAGAGTCCCAACCCCGGATTGGCCACAAAGAAAATCTTCTCGCCGCCCACCTGGTTGAATCCGTGACGGAGTTTTGCCGGATCGTACCGCGTCATCATTGTCTTCAAATCGCCGTACTCGAATCCCACACCCTCCACTTCCTTGCGGCTCAGCTCGCCCGGGCACCACCGGATGGTAAACCGTCCTTCCGACGATGCGTGAATCAAGTGCGCTGCCGCGCTCAGGTCCGCGGCCAGGTCGGCATTCTCTTCCACCGCTTTCAGGGTGGCCGGCGTTCCGCGATAGCCATACTTACGGATCAGCGCATCGATCCCCTTGTCCTCGCCAAACTCCTTGACGCCAGGAGCTAAAATGATCAGCTCCGCACCGTCGGCAAGCGCCATGCGCGTCCGGTACACCGCCTTGTTCCCGATCCACGTGCTGTGGAATTCCTTCGGGTCAAGATACACAACCGCCTTCGTGATCGGCTCGTCCAGCATCTCGAAGTTCACCTTCAGGCTCAGTTCCGCCGCCTTCAGGAAGCATTCCAGATCGTCCCCGATGAACAGCCCGCGCACGGCCAGTCCGTCGTTCTTGCCACGACCTACCACCGTCTGCACATAAACAATCGGCAGGTGCCGCAGGAACTTCTCGCACGCCCGGTTCAGCACATTGCGCACCGGGTTCTCGGCCCGGCCCATAATCCGTTCCATTCCGTACACAGCGCCCAGGTAGTGGCTGCGATTGATCCCCTCGCGGCCGCCTGTACCGATCAAAATGTTTTTGGAGTGATTCGCCATTCCGATCACTTCGTGCGGAACCACCTGCCCAATGGAAAGAATCAGGTCGAACCCGCCCTGCGAGATCAGCTTGTTCACCTGCGCCGGCCACGCGTAATTCAGCTTGCCTTCCGATTGTTCTCGGATATACTCCGCCGGCAGCTCGCCCAGTGTCTCAATGTCGGTCCGCCAATTGTGAACGCGGAACAGCTCCTGCGGCATTTTCCCGAACATGTGCGCGATCTGGTCCGGCCGCATCGGCGTGTGCGTCCCGATTGCAGGCAGCACGGCCTTCAGCCGCTCGCCATAGTGCTCCCACGTATACCGCGTCAGGTCGCCGGCCCGTGAGTGCTCGCGGCTTTGATCGGGCGGCACGGCTAGCACGCCTGTCCGCTTGCCCAGCTTGGCAAGGCTCTCGGCCAGCAGCTCTTTAAGTTGCTTGTCTGAAAGCTCGGTCTCAGTGCTTCCAACGGAACAAAAGAGGCTCATACGGCAAACTCAACTTTCTTCGCGTCAGGTTCGCGGCACCGGACTGCAACGACGCTCGGCACAATGCGCCCTCTACAGCCGGTACGCCTTCTTCACCAGATCGTAGGTCAATTCGTGCGCCACTTCGTGCGCTTCGTCTTCGTCCAGGCGATGCTCAGCCACCAGCCTGCCCAGAAACGCGCAATCCACCCGCCGCGCAACGTCGTGCCGCGCCGGTATCGAAAGAAACGCCCGCGTGTCGTCGTTGAATCCCACCGTGTTGTAGAACCCGGCCGTCTCCGTGGTTTGCTCGCGGAAACGCATCATGCCCTCAGGACTGTCATGAAACCACCACGGCGGTCCCAGGCGCAAGCAGGGATAATGCCCAGCCAGCGGCGCAAGTTCGCGGCTATACGTTGTCTCGTCCAGCGTGAACAGAATGATGGTCAGGTTGCGCTCGTTGCCGAATCGGTCCAGCAGAGGCCGCAGTGCGTCCACATAATTCGTCGCCCTGGGGATATCGGCGCCCATGTCGCGGCCATAGCGCTCATAAACGACCCGGTTGTGGTTGCGCACGCTCCCCGGATGGATTTGCATCACTAGCCCATCCTCCACGCTCATCCGCGCCATCTCTGTCAGCATCTGCGCCCGGAACAACTCCTGCTCGCTCGCGTCCGCTTTGCACGCAATCACCTTCGCGAACAGCGCTTCCGCTTCGCTCTGTGCCAGGTCCGCCGTCTGCGCCGTTGGATGTCCATGGTCGGTCGACGTGCACCCCAACGCCTTGAATCGCGCCCGCGCCTTCTTGAGCGCATTCAGATAGCCCTTCCATGTAGAGCTGTCTTCGCCGTGCAGTTCGCCCAGCTTCGCCACCAGCCCTGCAAATCCATTGAACTCTGGATCCACCACCGTATCGGGCCGGAATGCCGGAACAATCCTGGCCTTCCACCCCGAATCGCGAATCGCCTGGTGAGCCTTCAGCCCGTCCAGCGGAGATTCCGTCGTCGACAGCACCTCAATATTGAATCTCTCGAAGAGCGCTCGCGGAAGAAATTCCGGCGTGCGCAGCTTCTCCGCAATCACGTCGAAGGAAAAATCCGCCGTCCTCTCGCTCAGCCGCTCCTTCAACCCGAACAATTCCTGAAAAGCGTAATCCAGCCACATGCGGGTGGGCGTGCCCCGGAACAGATAGTAATGACTTGCAAAAATCCGCCATACCTTGCGCGGATCCTCGATCACCGGCTGGCCGATACCCAGGTCATCCAAAGAGATGCCCTGGCTGTAGAGCATCCGAAACACATAGTGGTCCGGTTGCACAAAAAGCGTCGCCGGGTCTGGAAACGGCCCGTTGTCGGCAAACCACGCGGCCTGCGTGTGCCCATGCGGGCTGATGATGGGAAGCCTGCGGACTTGCTCGTACAAGGAACGTGCGACCTTACGGGAACATGCTTCGGCGGGGAATAATCGGTCTTCGTGGAGCAGCATGGCTATCATTCTACCCGCCTCGCCGTCCGCTTCAACGTGTAGCTAGCGGCGAAAGAGGTCAGACCGGAAGTATACACATCCTCTCCGTCTTCCGTCCTTTTTCCGCATTCTTTCCGCCTCGTCGAAGTTTCTCCAACCAGACCCTGTCTTCGGTGATAATCTCGCTTTGACACTGATTTACAGTATCGCTAGAAGGTATCTCATACTATGCCTAAGGTGAAAGAAGAAGAGCGCAATACACACCTTACGATGCAAGTGGTTAACCACATCCGCACCCTGATTGAGAACGGAAACCTGCAGCCAGGCGACAAGATTCCACCGGAACGCGAGTTCGCCCGCGCCCTCAAAATCAGCCGCGCCAGCCTCCGCACCGGCATTGGTTACATGGCTGCAATGGGCGTCATGAAGATTCGCCACGGCGTCGGCACATTCGTCGCCGACGGCCCCCCTCAATTCGGAACCGCCTCGCTCAGCCTCATCGGCGCCCTGCACGGCTTTCAGTCCTGGCAGATGTTCGAAGCCCGCATCATCCTTGAGAGCCATCTCGCCGCCCTCGCCGCCGAACGCGGCAAGCAGGAGCACTTCGCCGCCCTCGCTGATGAAGTTGCCGACATGTTCGCCTCCATGAATAGCCCTGCCGAATATCTCATCCACGACCTGCTCTTTCACCGCATCGTTTCCCAAGCCTCGGGCAATCCCATTCTGGCCGCCATCATTGAGACCATCACCTCGGCCCTCTACGACTCTCGCCGTAAGACCGTCGAACGCTCGACTGACATGCGTGAATCCGCTGAGATGCATCGCGAGATCTACCGCGCCATCCGCACCCGCAACGCCAAGGAAGCGCACAATCTCATGGAGCAGCACCTGCGCATGGCGCAAATCGCGCAGGGAATGGAGCGCCCCACCGAACACAAGAAATCGCACGCCGCGCCGAAGAAGCGCCAGGCGCGCGCAGCATCTGCCGCTTAGCAGGGCTCTGCCTCGCGGATTCTTCAAGCTGACAACCGGCCGTAAGTGGGTCCTTCCTTCCTTCGCTGCACTTGGCCTCATGATCCGGCTGCCACGCACCTCGTGTCACGCTGTGGCCATTAGCTTCCTTTCGCTGCATCTCGCGATTCTTCACGCGCCGGCATACCGCATCGAAAAACACCACGGTGTTTTTCGTCGCGCCTCCGAGTAAGCTTTCGCAACCGTTCCCGAAAACGGATGCGGACGTCGCCTGACCGCATCCCGATGCTCCACTTCTCTCCATCTCCTTTGCCATCCTGCAGCCCCTGAAAAACAACAACTTACATCGGCGCGGTCTGACCTCGTGTTGTTCGAGTCGCGACCAAATTCCATATCCTCCTCTTTCGGCAATTCACCTTCTCATAGGCAGAGATAAGCTCGATTCAATTTTTGGAAAATGACCGCGAATTTCCCTATTGACAGTCCATGAGCCGCTATATGAAACTAGCCGCGCTCCAAAGTGTGGTCAGACCACGTATTTGAATACGCGTTCGAGGCCTTGGTGGCCGCATTGGGAAGCGAATCGCAGTACCTACTGGAGGCAGGACAATATGACGCAATTGGCAGCAAAGGCCCAATTGATGATGAAGAAAGTTTCGAGAGGAGCGCCATCTGGCCTCTTCCGTTTACCCGCGTTAGGCTTCGTGGCGCTTTTCGTCATCGCCACCATGATGTCGGCTGGCGCAATGGCGCAGTTGGCTGGGAAGGGTGGCATTACCGGAACCGTCGCGGATAAGACAGGCGCGGTCATTGCTAACGCCACCGTCACCGCAACCAACACGGCCAACGGAGTTTCGACGGTCACCAAATCGACCGGCGCTGGCGACTACAACTTTCCTGACCTCGACCCTGGAATCTATACGGTGACCACTGTCGCCCCAGGCTTCGAGAAGCTAACACAGCAAAACATCCGCGTGGACGCCCTTACGACGCAGACCTATAACCCTGCGCTTCAGATCGGCGCTGCGGACGTGCAGATCACCGTTTCCGCCGCGCCTCCGCAACTTGAGACGAGCGACGCGACGTTGGGCGCCACCATGGAGCAGGAAACCTACGCGGCCCTGCCCATCGAGATGAACGCCTACGGTAATGCCGATCAGCGGCGCGCTACTGACTTTGCCTACCTGATGCCCGGCGTGCAGGGCAATGAAACCAATGGCAACGCCACCACCAACACCGGCGTCGTCAATGGTTCCGGCAGCCGCGGCGCCGTCTCCGATGTTTACGTCGATGGCATTCCCTTTGTTCGCGCCGGCGGCAATGGCGATCCGCGCTACGTTTGGACCGCAATATCCGTCGATGCAGTCGATCAATTCCAGGTCCAGACCGTTGGCTACGGGGCCATGTATGAAGGTCAGGGCCTCATGAACTACTCCATCAAGCACGGCGGCAACCAGTTCCACGGTTCCGTCTACGAGTTCTTCCGCAACACGGCCCTCGATACCTGGGGCTGGTTCGGCAAGATTCCCAACGTGGCGACTAACAAGCCCGTCAAGCCTGTTGAGCACAACAATGAATACGGCATCGTGCTCGGCGGTCCGCTCATTCCCTTCGGCTCGCTGAAGCAGAAACTCTTCTTCTTCACCAACTACGACGGGTTCCGCTATTCCAGCGCCACTCCCACGCCAATGAGATTCCCCACCACCGCGGAACAAGGCGGCGACTTTAGCGCGGACGGCATCAACATCTACGACCCCAGTACCGAAGCCGCCTGCGCCGCGGCCAATCCCGCCCCCAACGCCGGCAAGCCTTGCCGCTATCAATTCACGTATAACGGCAAGAACAACGTCATTCCTCCCAGCGAAATCTCCGCCTTTGCAAAGAACATGCAGAGTTTCCTTCCAGCAATCTCTAGCTCGGGGACGGGCAACAACTACGTTGCCGCCAACGCCACCGGCCTGTCCAACTGGTCCACAACTTCCCGGGTCGATTACGTGATTAGCCCGCACGACACCCTCAGCGCATTGGGTGCGGTGGGCCGTCAGGCCAGCTCCATCCCGGTCGGCCAGACCACCGCAGGGCGCAACGTAGGTCCTCTGCCCTACAACTATGGCCAGGCTTACGCTCCTAAGACCGCGGTTTGGACCATCGAAGAAACGCATGTCTTCTCTCCGGGCATCCTCAACCAGGCTAAGTGGGGTTATGCCCGCTATAACGGCCCCACGTTTAACCCCGATGACACGCCGAAATATGCTGCCATCACGATGGGTATTTCCGGCCTCCCGACGGGTCAGGCCTCGAATATGTTCCCCTTCGTTACCTTTCCCACCGGAACGGCCGAGCCTACAAACTGGAATGGCGCCACCGAGAATCGGACCACGGCGGAAAATTACACCTTTCTCGATAACTTGCAGTGGAACATCGGGAGGCACTCCTTCACCTTCGGCGGCAACCTCGCGTGGATGCTCTACAACGTGAACAACGCCACCAATGGAGGCTCCACGCCCATTACATTGGCCGCCGCCGTCACCGAAACGGCACAGTTGAACAACGCCTTTACCGCGTCCACAGGCACGGGTCTGGCCTACGCCAGTTTCCTCATCGGCCAGATCGACAAGGGCAGCTTCACCCAGTACCTGCAGCAGGAGTTCGGTGCGCGCTTCCGCGCCATCTCACCCTACGTTCAGGACGACTGGAAGATGACTAGCAAGCTCACCGTCAACCTCGGCTTGCGTTATGACTTCTATCCGTCGATCACCGAGATCCACAATGCGGAGAGCTTTTTCAATCCGACTCTGGCCAACCCAGCTACTGGCCTCAACGGCGCGCTGGCCTACACAGGATCGGGCGCTGGCACCTGCAACTGCTCCACTCCGGCCAATAACTATTACAAGAACTTCGGGCCACGCCTCGGCTTTGCCTACCAGCTTGACCCTACAACAGTCATTCGGGCCAGCTACGGCGTCATGTTCTCGCACGGCGGCGCTGTGGGCGGATTGAACACCAGCATTGGAACTCTCGGATTTTCGGCGGCTCCTGCCTTCTCAGTAAACGGCTCGGACGTTACAACCATGCCGGGTCTGCTTGCGGGCGGTAGCGGCGCGATTCCTGCCTTTACGGGCGCAACCGGCGTCGCATCCGGTCCGGCGTACGGCACGGGCTACCTCAAGACTGCCACCCTGGGAGCAACCACCGGCACACCGTCATCCATGACGTACGACGATCCGTACTACGGCGGTCGTGCTCCGGAGTTCCTCAACTGGAGCTTCGGCATTCAACAGCAGATGACCAACGCCATGGCGCTCAACCTCACCTATGTGGGTTCGGAGGGCCACTTCCTGCAACTGGATAGTTTCCACGCGCGCGGATTCGCGGCCAACGATCTCGATCCCAAGTATCTTCACTTGGGAACACATCTCTCAGACACAGGAACCACAACCACAACAGTAACGGCAGATTGCGCGAACACGGCCAACAATATCTCCTGCCCGGGCCTCAGCAACTTCACCACCTCGCAGTCGTTGTCCACCTTGCTCAAGCCGTTCCCGTTCCAGACACCATCTGACAACTTCGGCTATGTCGGCAACGCCAATTACCATGCGCTGCAGGCCATGTTGAGCATGCGCACATGGCATGGCTTGACCATGAATGCCAACTATGTTTGGGCCCGGGCCATCGACGACGGCGGCACCTTCCGTACCGGCTATCCCATTCCCGCCGGCACACTTGCCAATCACCCCTCAACCTCCTACCCGGCCGACCGCATCGAACGGACCGTATCCACTTCCAACCAGCCGCAGCACTTTGTTGCAACCGGTGTTTGGGCATGGCCGTTCGGCAAAACTGTTCTTTCCCAGAACGCGGTCGAAAGAGCGATCATGGGAGGATTCTCGTTCTCCGGCGTCTACCAGGCCTACTCCGGGTCGCCTCTCGCCATTACTGGTTCGTCCTGCCAGACCAATCAGGCTGACAGCACTTGCGCGGCTACCCTCAATCCCAACTACGGGGGTGGTGCTGCCCGCCAGAACGGCAAGTGGGGCAAAGGCCAGACTTGGGCAACCTACAACGCGACAACAACGGCTACCACGACAACAGCCGCTGGCCCCACTCCCGCCAGCACGTATATCGTGCCCAGCACGGGAAGCCAGACTGTTGCGGCTCAAGGTCCATTCATCAACCCGGTTACTCCCACCGGCCAGAAGTCGATACTGTCCACCGGCGGCGGCTACGACTACACCTTCGGCGATGCGGCCCGTACCGCGCCGTACAACCTCGTCGGACCCGGCAACTACCAGCTCGATTTTGCTTTGGTGCGCAGTTTCCCGCTGCACCTCGGTGAATCCAGCAAACTCGACTTCCGCGCCGAATGGTACAACGTCACCAACCATACGTTGTTCGCCGTTGCCAGCACCGCGGTGGGAAATGCCAACTTCGGGCAGGTCACCCAAAGCCCCAACCTCAACCGCAAGTCCGCTCAGTTCTCGGCTCGCATCAGTTTCTGAGCTGGCTTTTCGCATGCAATCGTTTCAGAGGCTGCCGGCTCAACCGGCAGCCTCTTTTGCGTGATTGGCTGAAGACTTTAATCTCCTCGCCTGACGGCGTCCGTTTCTACGGAGCATCGATGAAAACCCTCCGCGCTCTTGCCTGTTTTCTTGCTTTCGCTGCAGCCACCACCCCGCCCATGCTCCGCGCCGCCACTCCAAACGATGCGTTGCCATGGTCACAGCGCGCCGCCAATGCTGCCATTGCGCGCTGGCCCGATGGCAGGTTCGCTTCCGAAGGCGCTCTCTGGATCTGGAATTACGAGCTCGGCACCCTCCTCGAGGGCATGGACTCTGTTTGGCTGAACAGCGCCGATCCTCGCTACTTCCACTACATCCAAAACCCCGTCGACGCCCTCCTCGCCCCTGACGGTTCCATTCCCACCTTCAAGCCGGAAGAACATCAGCTCGATAACATCCTCCTTGGCCGCCAGCTTCTCTTTCTCTACCGTGTTACGCAGGACAAGCGCTATCTCACTGCCGCAACCTTTCTATACGATCAGCTCGCTCACCAGCCGCGAAACGCCTCGGGCGGCTTCTGGCACAAGCAGCGCTACCCCAACCAGATGTGGCTCGACGGCCTCTACATGGCCGAGCCTTTCCGCGCCGAGTACGCCTCAATCTCCCATCACCCTGAAGACTTCGCCGACATCACCCATCAATTCGTGCTCATGGAACAGCACGCGCGCGATCCCCGCACCGGCCTCCTCTACCACGGCTGGGACGAATCGAAGCAGGAACGTTGGGCCAATAAGCAAACCGGCGACTCATCCGAATTCTGGGCGCGCGGCATGGGCTGGTACATGATGGCCCTCGTCGACACGCTCGACTACTACCCCGCGAACGATCCCGGCCGCAAACAGCTCCTCGCCATCCTCGCCCGCACCGCCGCTGCCGTCGCGCGTTACCAGGATCCCAACACCGGCCTTTGGTACGACGTCGTGAACAAATCCCATGAAAAGGGAAACTACTTCGAATCCTCCGCGTCCTGCATGTTTGTCTATGCGCTGGCAAAGGGTGTCCGCCGCGGCTATTTGTCCCCTGGCCCGGCCGGGCACTTCGACGCTGCCGCACGCGGCTACAAAGGCATCCTCGCCCACTTTGTGAAAGTCGACGGCAACGACGTCACGCTCACCAGCACCGTAAAGGGATCTGGCCTCGGCGGCGATCCCTATCGCGACGGCTCCTACGCCTACTACATCAGTGAAAAAATCGCCACCAACGATCCCAAAGGCGTCGGCGCTTTTCTGCTCGCAGCCTCGGAAATGGAAACCGCGCAAAATGCGAAGCTCGGCCGCGGCCGCACAGTCCTCGTCGACGGCTGGTTCAACTCGCAGCAGCGTGCCGACGCCTTCGGCCAGCAGGTCTACTTTCACTACAAATGGAACACCTGGGACGAGCCCGGCTACTCGCTCTTCGGCCACATCTTCCGCAATTACGGCGCCGATACAAAGGAACTCGACGCGGAACCCACGCTCGCCAATCTTCGCAACGCGCAGATCTACCTCATCGCCTCTCCCGACAATCTCGATAAGAATCCGCATGCGCACTTTGGCAACGCCGAAGATGCGGCGCAAATCGCGGATTGGGTCAAATTCGGTGGCGTGCTCATGATCATGGAGAACGACACGTCCTACGCCGACCTCGATCACTTCAACGTGATCTCCGAAAAATTCGGCATCCACTTCAACAGTGTTCTCCGCAAGCACGTCGTCGGCGCCAACTGGGAGCAGGGGAGGATTGTCATCGACGGCAAAAGCCCCATCTTTCACCACACGCATACGATCTTCGTCAAGGACGTTTGCACCATCTCCGTCACCAGCCCGGCCCATGCGGTGCTTACCGAGGGCGATGACATCTTCATGGCGACTGCCAAATTCGGCGAAGGAACCGTCTACGCCATGGTCGATCCCTGGCTCTACAACGAGTACACCGACAGCCGCAAGATTCCCGCCGCCTACGACAACTTCGCCGCCGGCAATGAGCTCGTCCGCTGGGTCCTCGAGCAAGTCCCGCGCTGAATAAATGCCGCGTAGCCGTCGCTCGGTTGATGCCTGTAGTCCCTTGACGGCCCAACGCCCAGTACTTTTTCATTGGATGGTCCGAGTGGTCAGTCCACTTAAAATGCGCGAATCCTGTGGCCAGCTTTACACAAACCTGATCCGCGCTCATCAGAGGAATCGAATGCGCTTCATTTCGCCGCGTCTGCTGCTACCTTCTCTTCCCCTTCTTGCTGCCCTCGCTCTTCACGCGCAAGACACCCGCACCGTCACCGAGCCGCGGATTCCTCACGCCTGCGTCACGCTCCGGGCCGATGTCGCCGCCAATCACGGCGTCATCGCCCTCGCCGATGAGCAAAAGCTCTCCACCGCCCGTATTCAGGGTGCGATCGATCGCTGCGCTGCCGGCCCGGCCGGAGCCGCCAACACCGCATCTCCGTCATCGATGGCCGTCGTTCTCCACGCCCACGGCAAGACGAACGTCTTCCTCACCGGCCCTCTCACTCTCCGCCCCGGCGTCACTCTCGTCGTAAGCAAGAACACCGCGCTCGTCGCCTCACGCGATCCGCGTGTCTACGATCTCTCGCCCGGCGCCTGCGGCATCGTCTCCGAGCACGGCCGCGGTTGCAAGCCGCTCATCACCGGCGACGGCATTCCCAACGCCGGCATCATGGGCGAGGGTTCCATCGACGCGCGCGGTGGCGCTAAGCTTCTCGGCCAGGACGTCACCTGGTGGGACCTCGCGCATCAGGCAAAGGTCATCGATCAGCAGCAGAGCGTCCCCCCCATGATCTCCCTGCGCCACGCGGACAACTTCATCCTCTACAAAATCACCCTCCGCAACTCACCCGGTTTCCATGTCTCCGTCAATCAGACCGACGGCTTCACCGCCTGGAGGGTCAAAATCATGACCCCCAAAACCGCGCGCAACACCGACGGCATCGATCCCGGCTCCTCGCGCAACATCACCATCGCCTATAGCTACATTCACACCGGTGACGACGACGTCTGCCTCAAACCTAGTGGCGCCGGCGCCGTCTCAAATATGTCCGTCCTTCACAACCACTTCTACTCCGGTCACGGCATGTCCATCGGCAGCGGAACCTACGGTGGCGTCGATCATCTCCTCGTGGACGACCTTACGATCGATGGCGCCGATAATGGTCTCCGCATCAAATCCGACCCTAGCCGCGGCGGCCTCGTTCATCAGGTTGTCTATCGCAACGTCTGCATCCGCAACGTGCCCAATCCTCTCGTCTTCACCCCGCACTACACCAACTTCACCGGCGATCGCCTTCCCATCTACCAGGACATCACCCTTGAAAACGTGCACGTGCTCACGCCGGGCGCCTTCACCTTTCTCGGCCTCGACGCCGATCACAAGCTCCAGATCAAGCTCGACAACGTCTTCGCCGACGATCAGAAGGACTCGCTCTTCTACGACAAGGACGCCGACATCACCGTCGGCACCGGACTTGGCAATCTTGAACCTAAAGGCGACGACGTAACTATCACCCAGGCCCCTGCTTCTTCGCCTAGCCAGCCGCTCCCCTGCGACGCCCGCTTCGTTCCATTTCCTGAAGACAAAACCGCCCCCGAGATGGCCGGCAAAATTCCTCCCGAAGACAAAACGCTTTACGTCGCTGCCGATGGCACCGGTGACTACTACTCCATCCAGCGCGCTCTCGACATGGCTCCTAAAACCGGCGGGGCTGTTCTCTCCGTCTCGCCCGGCGTCTATCGCGAAGTGCTCACCGTCGACAAGCCCAACATCACCATTCGCAGCGCGAATCCGGACCCCGCCAAAACCGTAATCGTCAACGATCGCAGCGCCGGCCAGAATGGCGGCACGCTCCACTCCGCCACCGTCAACGTTACCGCCGACAACTTCTTCGCCGAAAACATCACCTTCCAGAACGACTTCAACCGCATGCACGAACAAACGCCGCAGGGCTCTCAGGCACTCGCCCTCCTCGTCACCGGCGACCGCGCCATCTTCCACAACATCCATCTCCTTGGCAATCAGGACACGGTCTATCTCGGCAGCCGCAACTGCACGCAAGACACTCAGGGTTGCACGCCAACCCGCCAGTACTTCTCTGACTGCTACGTCGAAGGCAATGTCGACTTCATCTTTGGCGACTCAAAGGCTGTCTTCGAAAATTGCGAGATTCACTCCACGCCTCACAACGGCTACCTCACCGCGCAGTCCAAGCACTATCCCGCCGAGGATTCCGGCTTTGTCTTCGACCATTGCAAGCTCACGGCCGATCCCGGCGTCGTCGGCAACGTCTTTCTTGGTCGCCCTTGGCGCGCCTATTCAACCGTCATTTACATGCATACCTGGATGGGCGACAAGATCGCCCCCGTCGGCTGGAGCGAATGGCACGCCGAACAAACGCACATGCTCGGCACCACCTACTACGCCGAGTACGATTCCTCCGGTCCCGGCGCGCATCACGACGAGCGCGACCCGCACACTCACTTCCTCACCCCCGACGAAGCCAAACAGTATGAGCCTTCGGTCTTTCTGCGCGGCAGCGATAATTGGAGTCCGCTCCAACTTCCACAGCAGTAAAATGGAGTTGATACTGCGGCAAATTCACAAACTCTCGGAATGGGGATTGCGGCCTCGCTGCGAAGCTCTTGGGGCACATCCCCTCGCAGTTCGCGAACAAACAGATAGCTGAGAGCTGAAGGCTGTCAGCTGCTTTTAGGAGAATCATGAAGACCGTGCTGATGGCTGACCCAGTGCGCTACCCGCGCATGACCACCGAAGAACTTCGGGACACATTCCTGCTCAACGCGCTCTGCGAGCCCGGCAAACTCCATCTCAATTACGTCGATCTCGATCGCGCCGTCATCGGCTTCGCAGCTCCGCTCGACGCTTCCATTGCTCTTCCCACCGATCCCGACCTGCGCGCGACCTACTTCACCGAGCGCCGCGAGCTGGGCGCGCTCAACATCGGCGGCGCCGGCATTGTCACCGTCGAGGACAAGAGCTACGAACTCGACAATCTCGACGTGCTCTACATCGGCCGCGGCAACAAGCAGGTCAGCTTTGCCTCAAAAGACAAATCCGCGCCCGCCGTCTTCTATCTTTTAAGCTATCCCGCCCACGCCGAGTACCCGACCACGCTCGTTCGCAAGCAAGACGCCACCCCCACCGAACTCGGCAGCCTCGAAACCTGCAACAAGCGCACCATCTGCAAGTACATCCATCTCCAGGGAGCTCGCAGTTGCCAGCTCGTCATGGGCGTCACCCATCTCGCGCCCGGCAGCAACTGGAACACCATGCCCCCGCACACCCACTTGCGCCGCAGCGAAATCTACATGTATTTCAACGTCGCCCCCGACGCGCGCGTCATGCACTTCATGGGACCGCCCGCTGAATCCCGCCACATCGTCATGGCCGACAAGGGCATCGTCATCTCGCCCGGATGGTCGATCCACTGCGGCGTGGGCACCCGCGCCTACAGCTTCTGCTGGGGCATGGGCGGCGAAAACCAGGACTATGCCGATATGGACCCCGCTCCCATCGAGTCCCTGCGGTAAAGTCCGCCGTTCGATCTACATCAAACTCCAGCGCAAATCAAAGGCGGCGATCCCCATCAAGGAAATCGCCGCCTCAGTCTTTAGTGTGCCTGGTTCGTCCACCTGCAGTTGCCAGCCCCCGCTTTTGCGCCTCAAGAATCCACCACCGGCCGCTCACCCCGAACGGCCTAGCAGCAAGAAGCTAGGAGCTAGAAGCTAGAAGCTGTTCCTCACGCGTTATACGTCGTCGACGAAACCCTTCCGCCGTGCCCCGTCCAATTCGTGTGGAAGAACTGGCCGCGCGGCTGGTCCACGCGCTCATACGTATGCGCGCCAAAAAAGTCGCGCTGCGCCTGCAGCAGGTTCGCAGGTAGCCGTCCCGCGCGATAGCCGTCGAAGAACGCCAGCGCCGTCGAGAACGCCGGTGTCGGCACGCCCAGCTTCACCGCGTGCGTTACCGCCTTGCGCCACGACGCCTGGTACTTGTTCACCAGCCTCGAGAAAAACTTGTCGAGCAGCAGATTTTCGAGCTTCTTGTTCTTCCTGAACGCGTCCTTGATCTTGCCCAGGAACTGGCTGCGGATAATGCAGCCGCCGCGCCACATCAGCGCGATGCCGCCCATGTTCAGGTTCCAGCCAAACTCCTTGGCCGCGGCCCGCAGCAGCATGTATCCCTGCGCATAGCTGATGATCTTCGACGAGAACAGCGCCCTGCGCACGTCCTCGATGAACTTCGTGCGGTCGCCGACCTTCGGCAAAGACTTCGGCCCGCGCAGAACCTTTTCCGCCTCCGCGCGCTCCTCTTTCAACGCCGACAGGCAGCGCGAAAACACGCTCTCGCCGATCAGCGTAACCGGTTGCCCCATATCGAGCGCGCTGATCACCGTCCACTTCCCTGTCCCCTTTTGTCCCGCCGTGTCCAGAATTTTGTCCACCAGCGGCGTCCCATCCTCATCCTTCTTCGCGAAAATCAGGCTCGAAATCTCGATCAGGTAACTGTCCAGTTCGCCCTTGTTCCACTCCGCGAAAACATCGTGCAGCTCGTCAGCCGTCAATCCCAATCCGCGCTTCAGCAGGTCGTATGCCTCGCAGATCAACTGCATGTCGCCGTACTCAATGCCGTTGTGCACCATCTTCACAAAGTGGCCCGCGCCTTCTTCGCCAACCCAGTCGCAGCACGGCGTCCCGTCTTCCACTTTCGCCGCGATCGCCTGGAAAATCGGCTTCACGTGCGGCCACGCGGCCGGGTTCCCGCCCGGCATGATCGACGGTCCGTTCCGGGCACCCTCTTCGCCGCCTGAAACGCCTGTCCCGATAAACAGAATTCCCTTCGCCGCCAGAGCCTTCGTGCGCCGCGTCGAATCGCTGAACAGCGAGTTGCCGCCATCGATGATGATGTCGTCCTTCTCCAGGTGCGGCGCAATCTGGTCGATCATCTGGTCCACGGTGTCGCCCGCCTTCACCATCAGCATCACCCGCCGCGGCCGCTTCAGCAGGCTCGTCAGCTCCTCAATCGAGTGCGCGCCCACCACCTGCGTCCCCTTGGCCTCGTTCGCCAGGAAATCGTCCACCTTCGAAACCGTTCGATTGAACACGGCCACCTTAAATCCATGGTCGTTCATATTCAGGACCAGATTCTGTCCCATCACTGCCAGGCCGATCAGGCCGATATCACACGATGCTTCCGGCATACCTTCTCCAAAAACGAAATTCTTTCCCTGCGAAATTTGAGCCTTGATTCAATTCTAACGCAGTGGTCAGACCTCCAAAGTTCACAATTCGTCAAACACCGACGCCCGCAGCGCGGTAGATTTCCGCAATCCAGCGCATGTCCTTCAGCCCTTCTTCGCCCGGCGTGTTCGGCTCGAGATTGTTCTGGACGCAGTGCGAGAAGTGGTCGGCCTGAGCCGTGAACTGGTACGGGTCACGGGAAGGATTGAGCTCGTCAATCACTTGGCCGTCCACGAAGCCGTGCATGTGAACCCCGTCGTAGTTGAAGCCCGGATCGAGCGCGAGCGAGCCTTTGGAGCCGTAAACCTTGAAGTAGCCGCTCGTGTTTGCTCCGTAAGATGTCGAGCAGCTGGCCACAATTCCAGACGGGAAGAGCGTGGTCCACGCGACGTTCTCTTCCACTTCGTTGAATCGCCCATCGTGGTCGATCGTCGATGCCACCGCGGTCAGTTTCGCCGGCTCCTCGCCCGTCAGGTAGCGCGTCGCATTTAACGAATAGATGCCCACGTCGTAGAGCGGGCCGCCGCCGGCCAATTTCCTGTTCAGCCGCCACACGCCAGGCTGGATGTTGAAGCCGAAGCAGCTTGAGATCTCCTGTACCTGGCCGACCTTGCCGTCGCGGATCATCTGGATTGCCCGCAGATGGAGTGGCTCGTAATGGCAGCGATACGCAATCATCAGTTTCACATTGGCTGCCTTGCAGGCCGCGATCATAGCTTCGGCATCGGCGACCGAGGTGCACATCGGCTTTTCGCACAGCACATGCTTGCCGGCCTTGGCCGCGCGAATCGTGTACTCCGCGTGCATCGAGTTGGGCAGCGCTACATACACCGCGTCGATGTTCGGGTTGTGCGTTATCTCGTCGAAGTTCTCGTAGCTGTAAATGGAATCCGCGGGCACGCCATACTGCGCCGCGACCTTGTCCGCCTTGTCGCGATGGCCGCTCACAAAGCCTGTAACTTTGGAGTTCGTAGTGTTTTGTATGCCGGCCATAAAGTGGTAGGCGATGGTGCCGATGCCGATGATCGCGTAGCCGGTTTTGCGAGTCGGGTTCTGGGCGCTGAGCGCGGGCGCGAAGCGGGCCGCGAGGCCCAGCGCGCCGAATCGGGCGAAATCTCTTCGGGTCAGCTGCATGGCTTTGGGTTCCTTTGTGGTGGTTGGAGTGCGGTAGATCGACCGGTTTTACCCGCCGGTTGCAAATCCTAACACACGGGGGGCCCCTTCGAAGCCATGGTTCCTCATATTCAGGACTAGATTCTGTCCCACGACTGCGAGGCCCAATCGTCCGGTTTCCTTCTTCCGACTAAATGCAGGGATTGTGTTCCGCAGGATCCCTGCCCGTCTAATCCATGAACGGGTCGATCATCTGGATCGTGCCGTCCGCGTTGAATTTCAACTCCGTCATCTTCACCGAGCGCAAATGGTTCTTATTCGACAGTTGGACATCGTGATAGAAGAGCCACCATTTGCCCCTGAATTCGACCACCGAGTGATGAGTTGTCCAGCCTTGCACTGGCTTGAGGAAATGCCCCTTGAAGGTGAAGGGGCCATATGGGGTGTCGCCGATGGCATAGGCCAGATAATGGGTGTCGCCGGTCGAATAGGTGAAGTAGTACTTTCCGTTGTATTTGAGGAGCCAGGAAGCTTCGAAGAAGCGCTTGTCGTGATCGCCGGCCAGGACTGGAGGGCCAGCTTCGTCCAGAATAACGACGTCACGAGCTTCATGGGCGAATTCCTTCATGTCGGCTGTCAGCTTGGCAACCTTGGCGCACAGCGCGGGTTTGTCGTCCTGATGCAGATCGGTGTCCGAACCACCGGGATCGAACCTTCCAGTTGCCCAGCGTTGGAGTTGGCCGCCCCAAATGCCGCCGAAATACATGTAAGCTTCACCATCATCGTCTACAAACACCGCGGGATCGATCGAGAAGCTGCCTTTGATGGGTTCCGGTTCAGGCATAAACGGACCTGCGGGTGACGAAGATGTCGCCACACCGATGCGGAATACACCTTCATAGTCGCGAGCCGGGAAGTAGAGGTAATAGATGCCGTTCCTACAGGCAGCATCGGGCGCCCACATCTGCTTCTTGGCCCAGGGTACGTCCTCGACTTTCAGTGCGACTGGATGGGCGGTAGTCGGAGCACCGGGCTCCTCCATCGACAAAACAATGTAGTCGCGCATGGCATATTGGCTACCCAGATCGTCATCGGGAATCCCCGCGTCGATGTCGTGGCTGGGATAGATATAGATTTTGCCTTCGAAAACATGGGCGGAGGGATCGGCGGTGTAAATGTGCTTCACCAGCGGTTGCGACAGATAGCACCGGCCGTTAGGCGCGCGCATCGCATTTGGATTTCTTCTCATGTATCCTCCTGGAGCTGGCGTAAATCGCTGCCTTCCGTAGAAAATGATCTACCCTCCTTCGACCGCCCATACCAGCTGCCGATATCAGCCAACCTCGTCCATCGCTGGCTCGTTCCCTGTTCCCTGCCTTTTCACTCCACGCTCAAGTCGCCGTCCGCTTCCACCACCAGCTTGTCGCCCACAATTTGAATCGAAAGAATCTTCAGCCGCCCCAGGCTCACCTTGTATCCCGACTTCGCCGTCGACCCCGCCAGCGCCGCGCGCAGCAAATCCGCTGCATTCACCTTCATGCTCTTCGGCACCTGGCCCCGCAAGAACGGCCCCAGCACAAAGTTGATTTCTTTCCGGTCCGACACCTTGTCCAGCTGCGCATCGCGGAACCCGATCGTCTCCCCCTCGGCATCCGGCTCCAGCGACACCTCCGCCGGCAGTGTCACCGTCACTCCCAGGCACGCACCCCCTACTCCCAGCCGCGCCCTCGTCTTCACGCGCACCACGATCCGGTCCTGTTCGAATCGCAGCTGCGGGTCCTCGGTCGAAATAAAACACGCCGAGTGCGCATTCCCCTTCAGGTAGTACCGGCCGTCCGGCCCGCTGAAGAGCTGCTGCTTCAGCGTCCGCTCCAGGGCGTCGCGGCTCACTGTCAATTCCACTCCGCGGCTCATCGACACCCCTCCAAAAAGCACCAAACCCGCTGCAATTGCCGGCCAGAGTTTTGCCATAAGAGTATCGTGCCACTTTCCTCCCCGCTGTCGCCAGCGCCGACCGTCACACTCATAAGCGCACTTCCTGTGGGAATCCGGGACAATCCAAATAAAGCGTTCAATAACAATCGGATACGAACATAATCCGCTCTCATCCAACCCCCGCCATAAAGCGCTTTCCTATTGATTTTTGAACAAAATATCCCTAGAATGGAAATGTACGTCCCTCGGGTCCTGTCGCATCCCCAGCCGCGTCCGAGGTTGAACCACGAAAAATACTCCTTTCAAGGACAAACAAATCAATGGCAAAGCGTCGTGGAAATCCGAATTGGGGCAAGCCGGAGCCCATTGGCCCGGTTGTGCCCACTGTTACCTCCTTCGAGCAGATCACGAAGGAGTTTAAGCTGCCCCCGGACCAGTACATCCGGTCTACCCGCCTCCGCGAGTGGGCGCGCCGTAACAAGAATTCCAAATACATCCCTGAGGCCCTCCTCGAGGCCTGGGGATTTGAGATTGAATCGACGTTGTAACATTTCAGCCAGGTCCAACAAAAACGCCGCCTTCGGGCGGCGTTTTTGCTGCTCTTGGAACGGCCGTGGTGCAGTTTCCGGATCGGTGACGATGGTCCTAAAGTGCGACCGCCGACACGAGTGATTATGCCCGCGCATTGATTGTCAGATCGGAGAAGGTCTTTGTACCGGGATAATAGTGGGGTTACGAAATCTGCATCCCAAGGGTAGGGGATAGCATTTCCCCTACCTTTTCTTGTGACTTTTAAAGCATCGTCGGGGGATATAGGGGACAAATGGGCCCGTAGTATAGGTCAACATGAATAAATCGCGTTACTTGGCCGGGTGGAGAATGTAATTTGCTCTTCCCCTCTCCCTTCTTCGCCCGCCGCCCACTCACGCGCGGCTCGCAGACCACTCTACTGGACTGAAAACTCCCCGCGCTACGGCTGAAACTCAGCAAAAGCACTGCGCAACGGCACGAGAGACGCTGCGCAACGGCAACAAACCATCTCAATCGTTGCGCACTAGAACAGTCATCAGGTGCGCAACGGATAGCTGAGCCAGCTGAACCGATGCGCAATGACCGGAAACAACGTGCGCAACACCCCTGGGGATGAATATCTTCAATGCGCAATAGTCCCAATCTGGGTAAGCAACACCAGGGAGGTGCATTGGGCAGTTAACAAGTAGTAACTGACGGTACTGGCTATCCAATTCATTCAGGTAAGCACAACATGTAGGGTCTGTTCGGCCGTCAACTACCCCTGATATTGCGGTCGCCTGAGTCAAATGGATACCGACTACTGACGGTTAGCCGGTGACACACCAGGAGTTCGGAAGCTCCCCCTGACCTTCGATTCACCCTTTGGCAAGTCACTGGAAATAAAACACCTCCAGGAGTTGACCCATTTCCCGTGTCGTCGGGGTCTCTCAAAAGCCAACTTAATCCAGAACCCGGGCATTCTCTGCACGGCCAGCGTTATAATCCACACCAAAGCCGCTTTGACCCGAGGAAGAAGGCCGCATCTTCCCAATCTCAGAATTCAGAGGCGAGAATCCATCGTGAGAATCCGCGCCGGTCTTGCAGCCTTATTTGGTTGTGCATTCGGAATCTGGACGGCCCTCGCTGCTGTAACTCCGCTCGCAGGCCAGAGCGTCGGCGATGGCGCGACAACACCTGCCGTCCCGCCGCGCGTCGCGGTGATAGCATTTCAGGTCGCCGTCGCGCAAACGGAGGAAGGGAAAAAAGCCTTTGCGGACCTCCAGGCCAAGTACAAACCGGATGTCGACGACCTGAAAGCGCGGACGGATGAAATAGACCGGCTCAAGAAGCAACTCGCCTCCGGCCAGCTAGCCTCATCCGAGCGCGAATCGCAACAGAGAGCGATTGATGAAAAGGAGGCTGAGGAGAAGAAGCTTGCGGAAGACAAGCAGCAACTCTTCCAGGCTGATATGCAGGCAGTATTCAACAAGGTGGCTCAGAAGGTTTTTCAGCTCGCCTCGCGGTATGCCGAGCAACACGGCTTCACAGTACTGATCGACGTTAGCACCACACAGAGTTCCATACTCTATGCTTCAAAATCGATGGACATCACCCAGCCGGTAATAAACGCCTACAACGGAAGCGAGAATCCGGCGCCCGGCAATGTCACGGCTTCGTCTGCGGCTCCAACGCGTATCGCGCTGATCGAGTTTCAGGACGCTGTTGAAAGCACCGGCGAGGGTAAGAGCAAATTTCAGGCACTGCAGGCCAAGTACTCGCCTACGCAAGATCAGTTGAAGGCGGAGAACGACGAAATTGAGCGCTTGAAAACGCGGATTCAATCGGAGCAGCTATCTGATGCGGAGCGTGCTTCGATTGCGAGCACAATCGAAAGCAAGCAGAAACACCTTCAAAGAGAGACAGAGGATGCAAAGGATGATTTCCAGGCAGATATGCAAGACGCTTACAACAAACTGGCTGCGAAAATCTATGATTCGCTGTCGAGCTACGCAATCCAGAACGGCTACGGCCTCGTGATCGACAAAGCAGTTACGAAAGACGCAATTCTGTGGTCCGCTGGCGGCATTACGCCCGAAGGAATCGCTGCACAGGGCACAGACATTACCGCAACCATGATCCGGGTCTATGATTCCCGCGCTGGTTCCGGCGCGTCTGTCGCTCAATCCTCTGCCCCGCCGCCATCGAATGCCCCGCCCAACAGAGGGTTTGAGGAAGCAAACATCCCGCCGAGCGCCGCCTCGTCCTCCAGGGTCCCCATCCCCAACAACTACGCTCTCATCTTCGCCACCGACGACTACACCCACTGGCCCCATCTCACCAATCCCATTCCCGACGCCGACGCTCTCAACCAGACGCTCACATCTCTCTACAACTTCAGGGTTGAAGAGGTCAGGAACCCTACCAACGAGCAGATCCTCGCCAAGTTGACCGATTACCGTCTGCCATATCGTCCGCACATGGGAATGATTCTAAGCCGGTGATGGGCGTCACGGTAACTGTGACGGAATTCGAGCTGCAGTGGTGAAAGCTTTCCTCCAGTTCTGCGTGGCAAGGCGACGGCTCATCGCATAGCGGTGAGCCGCTCTTGCATTGAGACACGCATCGTGTACCCGCTATACGTTTGTGCGAAGTTGAGCAGTTCACGTGGCGTGACGAGTGCAACCAGAACAAATGAGCCGGGATTCCTCCCGAACTGAAATCTTGTTTTACCTATATATCAAGATTATCCGATCAAAAGTGCGGGTGCTTTAGCCCTTCACCGGACCCGTTGATTCGCGAATGATCAGCTTCGGTTCAACCTTGATCTCATCGCGCGGCGGAACTGTGTTGTGAATGCGATTCAAGAGGCTCTGCGTCGCCACTCTGCCAATCTCCTCGAGCGGTTGATTGATCGTCGTCAGACGAGGCAGGGTAAACGCCGCCGCCTTGATGTCGTCGAAGCCGATGACAGAAACATCCTCCGGAACGCGCAAATTGAAATCCTTCAACGCACGAATCGCACCGATCGCCGAAATGTCATTGAACGCAACAATCGCAGTAAACGGCTGCTTGGTCGCGAGCAGTTGTTGTACGACCGGATAGCCCAGCTCAGGCGAGGTCATATCGCGATCCAGGCTCACGACGAATTCCGGTTTGATTTCAATTCCCAGCCGCTCTGCGACTGCTACCAGGCTCTTCCAGCGATCATCAGAGTCTGAGCTAAAAGGTTGCCCGCGCATGAAGGCGATTTTGCGGTGGCCCAGCGCGTAGAGATGCCCGAGGGCAAGCTCGGCAGCGCGCGCATGATCGAGAAGCACATTGGTTACGCCTTTGATATGCCTGTGCCCCGCCACGGCCACGACTGGAATCGAAATCGGATGCTCGAGCCACGTGTCGATTGCAATCAGCCCTTGAGCACCGCGCCCGACCAGCATCCGCGTGTACTCTTCCACCAGGTTCGGCTTGTGCCGGTGATGCGCCGTGAAGTAGAAATATCCGGCCTGAATCAGCTGATCGCCGATGCCGCTCATCACTTGCGTGTGATATCCGTCGCCCAGCTCAGGTACCAGGATGCCAATCGTCAGCGTCCGCCTGCTCCGCAACGATCGCGCCAGCAGATTCGGCTGGTAGTTCATCACCTTGGCGGCAGCCTTGATGCGATCGCGCGTGGCTCGCGGAATCGAGCGGCCCGGCACATCGTTGAGAACCACCGATACTGTCGCTGGATCCAGCTTCAGATAGGCCGCAAGTTGCTTCAGGTTTACCGGGTGCTGGGCCGCAGGTTTTGCGGCCGGCTTACGCTGTCCAGTGTTTACGGAATCTTCCATTGAGGAATCTCACCTTTGCCGCTGTATCTCGGGCTCGACACAAGAGTCTGACAAATGGTGCATTTTATGCGGCTTTCTTGAAAGCGACAAATTCGGTTCCGGTGGCGGCCAGCCTATCAAGCGAACTGGCTAACATGGCGGACCGGAATCATCCCATACATCACTTATTACCACAGCAGAGTTACCACCGAGCCCCTAGATTAATCTTCCGATGCCGGGCGGTGTCTTCCCGGAAGGAAGTTTGTTCATGGACCGGACTCGCAGTTCGATGTGGTTCTCCTTGAAAAGCGAGAATTGCTTTGAAACAAACGATTGTTTTATCCAGTGCCGTTAGTGGCGACGCAGAGCCGGTTGTGATAACCAACCGGGAATCCCCCACCAGCTGTCTGAACGCTCCGACCGGGATCGCAGGAGTTGGGTACAACGTCCGCAAGGCCGCCACCGGCAAGAGCGTTATCGAAACACAAGGGGCAGCATCCGCACACACCAGTGCTGGCAGGCCTGCGCCAAGCGCGTCATCGTTATCGACGTCAGTTGCAACGATCCGTCCCGCTGCTTTCAGCGTTCCGGCATCCCCGCCGCTGTGCGCGAAAAGGCGGCCGAATCCCACGCCCGGCCCGATCGGAAATGCCGATCATTTCCCCGGCTCCGCCGCCGGCTGCTGTGCCGATCTGCCCTTGGCCTGAGCGCCACCCATCTTGTCCACCACCGCATCGTTGTCGGCTTTCTGCAGGCCGCGGGTTTTGTCGAACTCGATCTTTGCCTCGTCTTTCCTTCCCGTTGTCTGGTAAAACCGCCCCAGGCGCCAGTGAACATTCACATCGTTGGGTGCGAGTTTCTCGGCAGCGGCCAGCTCCCGCAGAGCATCATCCTGGCGCCCTGCATCGGCATCGATGACTCCCAGGTCAAGATGCGCTAATTCAATTCCCGGGTCCATCTGAATGGCCTTCTCGAGAAGCGGCCGCCCGATCTCGGGATGGTTCAACACCAGATTGCAGTCCCCCAGATAGGTCAGAGCCTGGGCGTGGTTCGGGTTCAAGTCCAATTCGGCCTGAAACTCGCTCACCGCCTCCGGGTACTGACTTTGGGTCCAGAGCAGGTAACCGAGGCCGAAGTGAACGTCGGGCATCCGGGGATCGGCTTTCACGGCAGCGCGAAATTGCTCAATCGCGCCGTATCTGTTCTTCATCTCGTCGAGAGCCTCGCCTGCCAGCATATCGGCCTCGGCCGACTCCGCGTTGAGCATGAGAATTTCGTGATAAGTATCCAGAACACATTGGTACTGCTTGGACCATAGACAACTGTGCGCCAGGGTTAAACGCAACGGCAGATTCTGCGCATCGGCGGCAGCCGCCGATTTCAGATACGGAACTGCCTGCGCGTACTCGCGCAGCCCGTAGTGCGCCATTCCGATGAGGATCGTCAGACGCTGCGCATCGGGTGAGGACGGTGCCTGGCCCTTGAGCAGCAGAGTAAATTCGGGGATGGCCTCTTTCAAGTCACCTGCCTTGAAGAGCGCCAAGCCGAGATTGAAGCGCAGCGCAGGCATCCCGGGATCTTGCGCCAAGGCCTTGCGGTAGAGGGGCTCGGCCTCTTTGTAGTGTCCCTGGCGGGCTTCCAGAAGGCCAAGATGAGCGTATGCCTCCGGGCTCGATGGATGAGCCTTCAGGTATGCGCGCCATGCCGCCTCAGCCTCGACATTGTCGCCCTGTTGCTCGAGCGCAAGCGCCGTTTGCCGCTGTTGATCGGGCGCCGTTGCTGTCTGGCCCACGCAGTAGGCGGCGGCCATGGCCAGCAGCATCGTCCATATCAGGCAGATTCGCGGTTGCATTACGGGTCGCACTCTTGCCCCTTGTCTATTCTATTGGAGATTGGGCAATGGCAGCCGCCAAAAGAAAAGGGCGCGGCAGGGGTTGCCCGCCGCGCCCTGGTTGTGCGTGAGCGTTTAGAACATGAATTTGCCTGCGAACTGCAATACACGTGGGTCATCGGCACCGGTGATATTCGTGGGACTAGTGGGACTCGAATATCCTGTATTAAAGCCGTTCCACAGGGGATGGTTGAAGGTGTCGAACGTCTCAAAGCGAAGCTCGATCCGCGTCGTCTCACTCCTTGCCAGGGCAAATGACTTGAACAGGCTCAGATTCGTGACTTGAAGATCATTTTCCCTAATCTGGGCCTTGCCGGAACTGCCCCAACCATTGCCCGTACCTCCAGCCCAGGGAGCCACGGGAGCAGAGAACGCACTTGTGTTCCACCACGCCTTAACAGTGTGGGGGTAGGACACCTTCCCCGTCTGGGTCGGCCGATTGCTTGTCCCGCCGCCGAGCCCGATCGTGTCCGCACCACCCCAGCCGACGGTCGCCGGGAGCCCGCTTTCCGATGTGGTGTTGCCGGAGATGGTCCAGCCTCCCAGCAAACTGCGTTGCAGCAAGCTGCCGGAGTGCGTGAAGAACGGAACATTGTAGATGTAGTTGGCGGTGAAAATTTGGCGCCGGTCAAAGGTTCCCGAACCGCGGTCGTACTTGATGTTGTACGGGTCGGACAAGTCGCCCTGCAGATCGTCGCTTTGAATATCGATCTCATGCGACCAGGTATAGCCCAGGTTTAGAGTGAAACCGTGCTTGTTCTGCATGTTTAGAGCCACCTGCAGAGAGTTGTAGTTGGAGTTGGTGACGTTGTCGTCTTCGTCAATGCCGGCGAAACCGGGGTAGTTTCTGTAGAGGTTGGCGTTGGCGCCCGTGGTGGCGACCGCCTGGCGCTCGGTACTGGCAAGCGGCAGCGTATTGATCTGGTGCTTGACGTCCTGGTCCCAGCCTGCGGAACCGACGTACTGAGCCAACGCAATCACTGAAGGCGCAACCTGTTGCTGAATCCCCAGACTGTATTGCGCTGTGCCCGGATTCGGGTAGTAGTAGCCGAGGGTTCCCATGCCCGCCGGGAAGGTGGGCGTCGAGGCAGTCGCCCCGGTGGTGTCGCTCTGAGCGGGATTGGTGAAGTACACGTCGTCCGCCGTGGGGTCGTAGGCGAACGGAGGATTGGTGTCTGTCCCGTAGACGTCGTTGCCCTGCACGCGCTCATAGAAAGTTCCGATGCCGCCGCGCAGAACCGTTTTGCCGTTGCCAAACAGATCGTCGGCGAAGCCGATACGAGGCTCCCACGTCCAGTAGTCGTTCTTGACGACGCCGCGCGGGAAGCCGTTCACGCCCGCAAGTTCAATGCCATCCAGATAGAACGGGACGCCGCCGACAGTTTTGAATCCGGGACCGGTGGTATTCATCTGCCCCGTGATTGCATTCGGTACCTGCTCGTTGCTGGTGCTGAAGTCCGCGGGCACAAAATTCCCCGCCATGTTTTCCTTATTGTAGACGTGCGGCAGACCGTCATAGCGCAGCCCCAGGTTCAGGGTCAGCCGGGGGGTTATGCGCCAGTTATCCATTCCGTAGAACGACCAGGTGTTGTTGATCCAGTGGAACATCGATAGGGACTCCAACTGCGAGAAGCTGTCAGAGACACCCAGCAGGAAGTTCACATAGGAATCGCCGGAAAAATCGGTGCCGAAGTTATAATCACCCTCGGTATCCGCCTGCTGCTGCTGGTTCTTGTCGTTCCGCATGTAGGCAAAGCCGAACTTTAGAGCATGCCGGCCCTTGGTCCACGAAACATCGTCGCGAGGCTGGTAGTCCAGGAAGGCGTTTGCCCACGGCCAGTATCCAATCGACCAGGTCGTGCTGAAGGGCGCCCCCATATGGACCCCGGGCATGCGGGTGCCTATGTTGTTGGCAGCCGGGAAATACCCTTTCTGCGTCCAGCCCGCCGGCTCTGCAATGGAAGCGCCAGGCGAGGCAACCGCCGTGATCTTAATGTAGTTCCCGTTCACGTTCAGCGATGTTTCGTTCAGCACTGTCGGCGAGATGGTATCCGTCAGCTTGATCACCGTGCCCCAGCTAGGATTGCCGAACACATCGCCCGCGGTCGTATAACTGTCGCCATCGCCCCAATTCTGGTTGGGGAAATAGGTCTGCGACATCCGGTCGTGGATCCAGTGCCCCATCAGGTGCATCTTCGGGCTGATGTCATGATCGATGCGCACCACGTCCTCGCGCACGTACGTCGGCTGCTTCGGCGACGCAATCACCACCGGCTGACCGTTCGGCCCCGTAGAATTGGACTTCGGGATTGCTCCCGTCCCCATGAAGAGAACGGCGTTCGTGTCGAGGAGGTTCCCAGGAATCTTTCCCCCCGGCGCGTTGGAAAAAGATTCGCCGATGGTCAGATCATCCGCAGTGTACAGCGCTAACCTGGCTGGATCCGTCGTGGCTGGCACGCACGGTGCTGACTGGCCCTCATTGCAGACGCCGGCGGCCGGCGATTCCGGTAAGCCCACCGGCGGCACATATGCGAAGCCGCTCGTCTCATTCGCGGTCGTCGGAATCTCCGAGGCCAGCGGCGCATTCGTCAAATTGGCAGGAGATCCCTGAATCATTCTGCGCCATTCCTCGGTCACGAAGAAGTAGGTATGGCTCTTTGCCTTGGGATAAATCCCGGGGATAAACGCCTGGCCGCCGAAATCGCCGCCGTAGATATTCAGGCGCAACTCCGGTATGACGGGTTTGGTGCCTGACTGCGCGGCCGCCTGTTTGGTGAACCAATTGAGAGCATCGAAGGCGTCGTTACGATCGAACTCCCAGAGGCCGCCATGGTAGGAATTGGTGCCGGATTTCAGCACGATGGTCGTCGTGCCTCCCGAGGCGATTCCATAATCCGGCGCGTAATTGCTGTCGAGCGTCTGGAATTCTGCGATCGCATCCATCGAGGGCATCACTCCCAATTTGCCGCCGCTTCCGCGGTCATATATTTCGCCGCCGTCCACCAGAAAGTCGTTGTGGCCGGTACGCATCCCGTTAAAGCTGAGGGTGGCGCTGCTCCCCTGCGCCGAGGTGCCATTGAATTCCGGCAGAGTCCCCGAGACGCCGGTACCCAGCGATTCGAGCGAAGTCAGACTGCGTCCGTTGGTAGCCAGCTCGGTGATCTGCTGGCCGGTAATCAGGTTGCTGACCTCGTTGGTCTCGGTCTGCAGGCTCAGAGCGTACGCCGCGACTGTGACCGTCTGGTTGCTGGTGCCAATCGCAAGTTGCACATTCTCTCCCACCGTCGCAGCCACGTTCATGACGATCCCGGTCTTCTCGTAGACCTTAAAGCCCGGGGCCGACACTTTGAGAGTGTAGATGCCATGGTTCAGATCCGGAAATTGATACAGCCCTGCGCCGTTGGCCGTGGCTGTACGAGCTTCGCTGGTCAGGGTGTTGGTGATGGTGACGGTTGCATTGGCCACCACCGCTCCGGTCGGATCGGTGACGGTTCCGGTGAGCACCGCGTTCTCCTGGGCCCATGCTCCCACGCACACCGATAGGAACAACAACGGCAACAGCAAATACCAATGTTTCGCTATTCTCGCCATTTGACACTCCTTTGAAAAGTAGTGCTGCAGTTTGGTTTACGCCGCTGCTGCCCAGCGCCAATGAAGCCAGCCCAGGCATGTCGTGTTTCACTGCGGCGTTTCGGGTTGAAGTTGGCGCGCAGACGGCTCCAGCCCGGAGCCCTTGTTGAGAAAGATTCCTTGCCTTTCTCGCTCACCTGTACCCATTCAGCCCGTCTCCATGGCTTCGCCACCCTGCTTTCTGTGTGACGAGCCGTCAAAAAATCGAACAATGCAGAAACTCCAAGCCTAAAGCCAAATGCGCTTTCAGTTCTGCTGAACCCGGCGCGTTCCCCGGGCGATCCGGGACACGCGGCTTGTCCACTCCCATTCCTGAACTTGTTCAGGATAAAGGACTTACCTGCCTCGATCCCCCCAAGCAAAAAACTCACTACGCCAACACCTTCGTGGATCTTCCCTCAAAGATTCGACCAAAAGGGCCGAAACCTTTGTTTATCGCGATCAGAAACACCCTCAACCATTCGATGGAGAAGAGTCCCGCCCCATTCGGATGAGAAACGAACCAACCGTTTGGAGCCGGAAGACATTTGAGTCCCAACAAGGGACACTTGTCAAGAGGGAATATTCCTACTTAAGCGTTTGAGCTTGACCAGAATCCGCCAAACCTAGCGTATAGAACGGTAATATACCTCAAATAAAGCGTTTATCTTCTGTCATATAGGCGATTCGTGGCGCTTGAGGTCGGCAAGTTAGACGTTTGGTACCGATAGACAACCAACTCGAAATGCCGGGAGGCAAATGCCTCAAGTTTGGCGGTTCTCCTCGCTATACGGGCAATTTTTGACGCTTAACGTCCGCGGGCCAATAAGAGACTTAGAACACCGCAAGCATTTGCAGGACCCTTTGTGCGGCTTATTGATGAGGGCGCTTTCCGGCGCAGGATGGCGCATGGATCAGAAGGCAAAACCATGTTCGGCGTACGCGCAGCCGATTGAGCCACCGTAACCCAGGCGTCTCTCAGTTTGAGTGATTTTCGCTCGGGCTCCCCAGCCCCAAAAGGCTGACAAGGCCTGCGCGGGATCGCCGAGTTTAATGCGCAGCTTGAGCGGCCGCGTGGCGGGTTGAAGCCGGCGCGGACGCTGCGGGTTCAGCGCAGGGTTTGCCGCTACACAACGCGCCAGTGATTCCTTGCCGTTCCGTGATCGTGTAGATGCGATCCACCTCAGGCAGCGGCACCGTATCTCTTTTGCCCGAGGGCCAGTGAATCTCAGCCGTCCCGGCATCGGTGGCGTCGCCGAGCCCAAAGTGGACCCGCATGTCGTTCGAGGAGAGATAGCTGCCGCCGCTAAGAACGTTTCCACGCTGACGCATTCCGGCCGCATTCAGGTAGACCGTCGCGCCGACGGCGTCGCGAGGACTCCCGGGACCGCCGATCAGCTTCAACTCTACCCAGTGATGCCGGTCAGGATTCACGTTGCGAAGCAGCACCGGAACTCCGTCCATATTGTTGATGATCACGTCGATCTTGCCGTCATTGAAGATGCCGCCAAACGCTGCGCCGCGGCCCTATCCCGACAAGCTGCCCGAGGTGGAGTGTCCGGACGCCATGCTGGTGCGCACCATCAAAAGCCATGGTCACTTCCGCTGGAAGAAGCATGATGTTTTTCTCTCCGAGGTGTTGTGGGGTGAACCCGTCGGCCTGCTGCCGGTTGGCGATCAAACCTACACCGTCTACCTCGCTCATCTTTCACTGGCACGGTTCGACGCCAGAACTTGTAAACTGTCCCCGCTGACTAACAGCCGCGGGGAAAAGCACGACGCTTCCGGGCCAGGGCAAGCTTGCCCTGGCCCGGAAGACAAAAACAAAAACCTTCCTGAGAAGGAAAAACTGTCAGGTATTTGCCCGGTCTGAAATGTCAGACATGTCCCCGGCCGTTCACGCCACGGCGCACTGCGACAAATTCAGCCGTTTGCCGGAGGGGATGTGTCGTGCGACCAAGCAGTGTCCAGTTCGGTCCAGTTCGGCGCTGCCTCCGGCCTGTGAGCGCGCATTTCGCGGGGGACTTCTAGCTAGTCAAATCATTTATTGTGTGCTATATACCATTCAAACAAACTGGCTAATGACGGTGTTGGGAGGCGGTGCATTCCCAATCCTGTGCATCTCTTATCCCCGGCCGGGCTTTTTGCCGCGTTCCCGGCCCCCGGCGCAGGTTCACGGCATGCGTCTCCTAGGCCAGGGAGGCGCCGCTTGCCGTCGCGGGAAGCTCCAGCCGAACTTTTCCTCCCAGAAGGCTCCTTCGATTTCGTCAAACACTGGTCAGCTAAAATCAACCCTGTTGCACTTGGAGCTTGAAACCACCCTCTCTTACCTGCGCTCCTGACGGGATAAGAAGAAATAGAGACGCACACCGGGAGGAAGCGCCGATTGCGATATGCTTCAGGCGGTGGAGGACTCTCGTTGTTTCCAGTTCGCAGATTGTTTTTCGGTGGCCTGATCGCCATTCTTCTGATGCCGGGTGCGGCCTGGGGTGCAGGGGCTCCACAGCCTGGGCAGCAGGACGGGATGCAGCAATCCCAAGGCGGAATGGCCAATGCCGGCCCTCAGAAGGCGGAGTTCGATAGCCAGCACCGTCCCATCACCGCCGGCGGTTTTGTCAAGACCGGTCCGATTGTCTTTCAAAATGTTGCCGTGGCTGCCGGGCTTACGGGTTGGCATCACACGGCGGGCACTCCCGCAAAGCGCCTCATTCTTGAAGCCAAGGGCCCGGGCGTGTGCCTGTTGGACTATGACAACGACGGCTGGCTGGACATTTATCTGGTGAACGGCTCGACTTACGATGCGCTTGCGGGCAAAACAACTCCGCCGCACGCGGCTCTCTTTCACAACAACCACGATGGCACGTTCACCGACGTGACGGAAAAGGCCGGTGTTGCCAACGACCGGTGGGGATACGGGTGCGCGGTTGGAGACTATGACAACGACGGCTGGCCGGACCTGTATGTAACTAATTACGGGAAGAACCGCCTTTACCACAATAACCACGACGGAACCTTTACGGATGTCGCCGAAAAAGCCGGCGTGACGGTGGGTACGTGGTCTACGGGCGCGACCTTCGGCGACTATGACGGCGACGGGCGGCTGGACCTTTTCGTGGCCGGCTACCTTCAACTTGACTTGTCCAATCCTCCTATCTCCGGGACAAGCGCGGTCAACTACCTTTTCTGTCAATACCGCGGGGTGCAGGTGATGTGCGGTCCGCGCGGCCTGAAGGGCGAACAGGACCATCTCTTTCACAACAATGGAGACGGAACCTTTACGGATGTCAGCAAAAAGCTGGGGGTGGACAATCCCAACGGATACTACGGCCTCGGAGTTCTGTTTGTGGACGTGAACGGGGATGGCAAGCCGGACCTGCTGGTGGCGAACGATTCCACGCCTAACTATTTGTATATGAACAAGGGGGATGGGACGTTCGAAGATGAGAGCTACGAAAGCGGATACGCGCTCGATGAAAGTGGCCGCGAGGTCGCAAATATGGGCATTGCGGTGGGAGACTACGAGAACAAAGGTCACCTTTCAGTGGTGAATACTGACTTTGCCGACGACTACAACGTGCTTTTCCAGAACGATGGGACGGGTGTTTTCACCGACGTGAGTTACCAAGCGGGCATCGCTGAGTCTTCCATACCGTTCGTGGGCTTCGGTGATGGGTTCCTGGATTATGACAATGACGGGTGGAAGGATCTGCTCATTGTGAACGGCCATGTCTATCCCGAAGTGGACAAGCACCCGGAGTGGGGCAGCAGCTATGCCCAGCGCCCGCTGCTCTATCACAACCTGGGCAATGGCAAGTTTGAGCTGGTGCCCGCGGTCGAGGGAACCGGCTTGGCGGTGGTCACCGTGGGCCGCGGCGCCGCATTCGGCGACATCTTTAACGATGGCAAAATCGACGTGGTGATTAACAGCATGGATGGGGTACCCATCCTGCTGCGGAACGTGAATCCCGACCATCATCACTGGGTAGAGTTGAAGCTGATCGGCGGCCCCAAGAGCCCTCGTGATGCGGTAGGAGCGACGGTCTATCTGACAGCGGGAGGCATTCGTCAGCGTGGAGATGTCCTGAGCGGCGGCAGCTACCTTTCCTCCAACGATATGCGGGTCCACTTCGGGCTGGGCGATGCCACCGATGCCGGGACCACGGAGATTCGCTGGCCCTCCGGCGCCAAAGAGACGGTGAAGCTGCCCGCAGTGGACCGGATCTACACCATCACCGAGGGCCAGGGCATCACCAGCGCTCTGTGCGGCGACAAGCCCTGTGCAGTCGCGCCTTCGGCTCCAGCGCCGCCCTTGATCAAAGCGATCAAACCCTGAAACGGGCCGGAGCATATTCACGCCACTTGCTCGGCATGACCCTGGCATGCGGTGGGTGAAGGCCGAATTGGCGAAGGTCGCACTGCGACGCTCAAAAAGGAATGGGGTGATAGCCCAGCGAGATGGGCGACCACCCGAAAGTCACATTTTGAATGACCAATTCAGGAAACGAATTCACGAGACATGTGCAGAGTACCGGCAGGCGCCCGCCGTGTCTTGAGTCCATCAACAGGCGGAGACTGGCGCCGGCTTTTCTTGCGACACTCTGCTTTTGCTCCTGTGCACTCCCGCGTCTGTCCAATTACCGTGGAGGTGCAAAGTGATCGGACCAGTCGAAATGCGCGCTCTCCCAAGCGTGCCCAGGAATCTTGTGCCTTTTTTCTTGACAGATGACTTACATGGAAGGCGACCATCCGGGATGTTCGCATCTTCACCTGATTTGCCTTGTCACAGACAAGCCGTCCTGGCCCGCATAGAATGCGTCAGTTAAGAGAGGTTTCGCATGAAGACCCTGCTCCGGCTCGCTGTCCTGATCGGCGCATTTCTTCTTCCTGCCACTGCTTTTTCCGAAACCCAGCAAAAGCACTTGGATCAACCCACCGACATCCAGGGCTACCCCTGCGCCAAGGACTACACATGGTTTTTCCAAGATGGCAGCTTGAATCGTTGCACCGTCTCGCCGGAGTTCGGCTTCGGCGAAACCTACATTCCCGAAGGATCGATCGTCGAGCTTTTTCCGAGTGGTAGACTCCGCTACTGAAGCTAAGAAGCGCCGTTGATCTAGCTACAAGGAGGACGTGTGTCGCAGAGAGGCTTGTGGGCCGCAAATGGATGGCGCCTTCGGACGTTCCGTCACCTTACGCCGGGCTGGCTTCTGCTCGGACTCGTGGCCGCGATGCCACTGGCCGCGCAGCGGACTCCTGAGCTTGGAGCAGCGCTAGCCGGCGTAGTGCGCACGACTGTGGGCACACCCGTGGCCGGTGCGAGGGTGACCGTTGCCGCTGCGGCGCGCCACGATCTTCACACCGCGGTGACCGGAGCCGACGGACGCTTCACGGTTGCTGGCGTTGCGCCAGGACGATACAGCTTCATGGTGCAGATCCCTGAGCGGCCGCCGACCGCGCCGTCTGTAGCGGATGTGGGCCAAGCCTCAGTCGTCCTCATAGTTTCCGATCAGAACACCCTGACGATCGCCTCTGAGCCGCAGGCCCCGGCGCCGGTGGCCCCGTATGCCAACCCAAGTGCAACCGCGAATGCGACAGACGCGACCGGCGGCGAGAAGTTGTCGAGCCAGTCCGTCAGTGAGCTGCCGCTCAATGGCCGCGATTTCAGCACGCTGCTCCTGCTGGCTGCGGGAACTATGACCGACGTCAACGGCGCGACGAACTTCACGCAGCAGTTCGCCATCAACGGACAGAGGGGCGTGGAGGCGGTCTTCGCGATGGACGGGGCAGACATCAGCGATCCGGAGATGGGTGGGAGCACGTTCACGAATTTCAACGTGGACGCGATCCAGGAGCTGCAATCGAGCTCCGGGTGGATGCCGGCCGAGATCGGGCGGGGCGCGGCGGGCTTCACGAATATCGTGACGCGGTCGGGCAAGAGCGGTTTTCACGGATCGTTCTTCGAGTTTCTGCGGAACTCGGCGCTGGATGCACGGAATTACTTCGACCATCCCTCGATTGCGGACCCAGGACGGATTCCGCCCTTCCGGCGCAACGAGTTTGGGTTCACAAATGGCGGCCCGGTGGTGCTGCCGCACCTCTATGACGGCAGTGGGCGGACGTTCTACTTCGGGCAGTATCAGGGCTTCCGGCAGGTGCTGGGGACGACGCAGGTGTTGGCGGTGCCGACGGCGGCGGAGCGCGCGGGCCGGGACACGGCGACATACCCCGACGGAAGCACGGACACGCTGGAGGTGCCGGTGAATCCGCAGATCGCTGCGGTGCTGGCGCGCTATCCGTTGCCGAATAACCCCACGGGAGCATTTGGGGCGCGAACCTATGCGGTGCCGTCCAATGTGAACACGGATGCGGACCAGTTTTCGATCCGGATCGATCAGAAGTTGGGCGAGAAGGGGAAGTTCTTAGGGCGGTTCAACTACGACAACCTGACCGGTCCGACGACCAATCCCGATCAGACACTGCTGGATCCGAGCTTCGGCGTGCAGTATGTGGATCGGCAGCGGAATGTGGCGTTCACATACACGCGCACGCCGTCGCCGCGATTCCTGTGGTCGGCCTCGCTGAGCATTACGCGGACGACGCCGTCGTTTCCGACACCGAACCATACCGATCCGGCGGTGAAGTTCGAGGACGGCCTCTATGAGCCGTTCAATTCCGCGGCGGGCTCGGTGATGTCGGCATTCGGCAACCTGTTCCAGGGGCAACTGAACTTCGCCTGGACGAGCGGGCGGCACGCTGTCAACTGGGCAGTGGAGGCCCGGCTGAATCGGGACACGACGTACTTCGGCATCAGTCCGAACGGGGAGTACGACTTTGGCGGCGGAACGGTGTATTCGCCGGTGTTCATCGCATCGGAGAGCGGGCACCACAATGTCGAGCCGGGCGATCCGCTGCCGGATACGCTGAGCAGCCTGCTGCTCGGTTATCCCTACGGATACACGGTGGCGGTGGCTCCGCCGTACTTCTCGAATGGCGCTAACATTGGGCCGGCGGCGATCAATCGGAACGACGTGAACGCGTACGTGCAGGACACCTGGAAGATCAACGAGCGGTGGGCGCTGGATTACGGTCTGCGCTATGAGCTGTACACGCCGATCACGGAGCGGGCGCATCGAACATCGAGTTTTCTGGACGCATTTCCGCCGGCGGGCGTGGGGCAGGAGTATTTGATCAATCCACAGCCGGGCTATCAGACGGAATGGAATGGCTGGGGGCCGCGGGTGCAGGTGGACTGGAATGCGATGCATGCGGTGCGGGTGCACGCGGGCGGAGGGATCACGGTGATTCCGCCCAACATTTGGCAGGACAATTTTCTGACGGGGTCGACGCCGTTCGCGGTGTATCCGCGGGTGAATGCGTCCGAGAGCGGGGAAGTTGCATACGGGTTCCAAATCACGCCGGACGAGCTGCCTGCGACGTATACGCCGCAGGGCGTAAATGTCTTCGCAAGCGGCGATACGAAGAAGGTGCCGGTCAACACGGTGATGGATGTGAATCGCTATCAGGAGGACCTGGCGGCGCTGGCGCCGGCACATCAGCTATCGCTGCTGAACCTGAGCGCAATCGACCGGCGGTTTGGCGATGGATTTCTGCAAACGTGGACGCTGGGGCTGGAGCGGGCATTCGCCGGACTGACGGTGGATGCGGCATATGTGGGCACAGCGTCGTTCCGGCTGCCGCGCGTTTCTTATCCGAACGCGTATCCGGGAGCGGAGCCGGGATTTGCACACTTTACGGACTTCGACAGCACGGGAGCGGTGATGGGCGGGTTTGGGTATGAGTCGGTAGTTACCGATACCGCGCATTCGACCTACCACGCGCTGCAAACTTCGCTGGCGGGGACGGTCGGGCACGGAGGTCCTTCGTTGCAGGCGGGATACACGTGGGGCAAATCGCTCGACGATGTGAGCGGCCTGCAGGGCGGGACGGGATCGGCAGGAGCGGTGGTGGTGTTCAGCCCACAGAATCCGTTCGACACGCACGCTGAGAAGGGGCCGTCGAATTTCGACGTGACGCACGCGTTCACGGTGAGCGCGGCGCAGGATCTGCATTTGCAGGATGTGGGGTTTTTGCCGGCGCGGAGCCGCATCGTGACCCAGGGCTGGGAACTGCTGAGCATTTCGACGATCACCAGCGGATCGCCGTTCACAATCTATTCGGGAATTCAGCAGACGGGCGCGGGCACGGTGGGCGCGGACCGGCCGGATCAGATCGGGAAGCCGGACCTGTCGACTGCGCACAGCGCGACCCGGCCCCGGGACGATTATTTCGGAATGGGCGCAGATAACGCTTCCTACTTCTCGATCCCCATTGACATCCCGGGTGGGACGGGGCCGAACTCCGGCCGGCTCGGCACGCTGGGGCGGAACACCTTTTGGGGACCGGCGTACTACGACTTCGACTACGCGCTGATCAAGACGACGCCGATTGGCCGCCGCGCGAGCGGGCTGGAACGGGCAGATGTGCAGTTCCGTGGCGAGTTTTTTAACCTGTTCAACGTGGTGAACATGGGGCTGCCGGCGAACACGATCGAGGGATCGGGGTTCGGGCTGATCAGCAAGACGGCGGGGACGTCGCGGCAAATTCAGTTTTCTCTCAAGTTCATCTATTGAGGCAAATTCCGAAGGACTTCGAAGAACCGGCTCGGTATCCTGGGGGTTTGGTGAGCCGAAGCGAGTGAGTGACCTCCCACTCGGAAGCAACGTGAGCCGGATCACGTTAGAGATGGATTGTTTGAATGTTAAGTCGAGGAGGAGCACGAGGTGTTGCTAAAGGCTGAACTCAGCGGGCGCTGATTCAGAGAGCCGCCCAGCAGAGCGAGGCCTGCCAGCGCCTGGACGCGATCCCGGGTATCGGCCCGCTGACGGCCACTGCGCTGATCGCCGCGATCGGAAATGGCGGAGCCTTCCGCAAGGGACGGGAGTTCGCAGTCTGGCTCGGACTGGTTCCCCGCGAGCACTCCACCGGAGGCAAGCAAAAGCTGCTCGGCATCAGCAAGCGCGGCAACTGTTACCTGAGGAAGTTGTTCGTTCAGGGTGCACGTGCGGTCCTCCAGTTTAGAGACAAGCAGTCTCCCGGCCTAAGAAAATGGCTGGAAGAACTCTCCGCTCGCACACATTACAACGTCGTTGGCGTGGCACTGGCCAATAAGCTGGCACGCATGGCCTGGGCTGTACTGGCCAGTGGAGATATCTACCGGCCACCTGTCCTGGCTGACACGACTGGTCTGCAGATGGCGCCTGTCTAGCGACAGCCTTGGAAATCGCTCCGCGATTCCCACATCTGCAAACCAGCGACGACTACGAAGTTAAGAACCCTGCCAGGTCTGCTGGTGAAACCATGAGATGGCACAACGGTCGAACCCAGCGCTCCCCCAACCCGAACTCGGAAGAAGTTCTTCGAGACTGCGTAATTAATGGGGAACGGAGCGCGGCGCATTCCATCCTGGCCCGGAGCCCCGGCTCCAACAAAGGCCGAATACATTTGCGCAGACCAACCCGCCACCCTCATTCTTCGCTTGCAAGACGGCGGCGGACCATACATTCCGGGTGGCCGGTCATTCGCCCAGAACTCGCCGATGAATGCATCTGGCATTCGCCGGGCAGACCACTTTTCCAAATTGCTGATCCCAAGCCGCGGCTGAGGCCGACTCTCGCACCCCAAGCGACTTCCGCACAACTTATGCATGCAATTCTCCGACCGATGCTGCCTTGTCTCCGACTTCGATCGCAGGAAAGATCATCCGGATAGTCACGCCGCCTCCCTCGCGCGCAAAGGCTTGCATCTCTCCCTTGTGCAAGCGCACTGCGCGATCGGCGATCGCTAGGCCCACGCCGAATCCTCCCGTCTCGGGGCTGCGCGCGGAGTCCACGCGATGGAAGGGCCGAAAAACTGCCTCAACTTGATCCGCCGGAATCCCCGGCCCGCGATCGCTCACATCGATTCTGGCCTGGGGAGCTTCTCGTCCACCCGCGGCACACAGGCTGATCTCCACATCCGACCCGCTCTCCGTATAGCGGATTGCATTGCGCACCACATTCTCCACCGCACGGTAGAGCAGCTCCTGGTTGCCCAGGACCGTGTAATCCCCATCGGCATGGAAGGCAATCGAGCATTCTCGCTGCCGCGCTTCAAACTCTGCATCGGGAATCATGCTGCCAATTAAGCGATTCAGCGAAACTGGCCGGAAATCCTCGATTTTGTCGAGTGCTTCCATCGACGAGAGTGTCAGCAATTGGCCGATCAGCTGGTTCAGCCGTCTGGTTTCGCGCTCAATGCGGTCGAGGTTCGCACTCATCGTGGGCCCGGCTTCTTCGCGCGCCAGCTCTAACGCCACGCTCAGGCGGGCAAGCGGCGAGCGCAACTCGTGCGAAACGTCGCGCAACAACAGCTGCTGCGCCCCCACGAGCGACTCCAGCCTCTCCGCCATATGGTTGAAGTCGCGAAGCAGCGCATGAAACTCGTCTCCTGAAGAGAACCGCGACTGCCCGACTGGCTCATTGACTCGCGCCTTCAGATTCCCGTGCGCCAGTTGACGCGCCGCTTTGCGCAGCCGGACAATGGGGCGTGTAAAGAACAGAACCAGGACGAAGGTCGTCAAGCCGCCCACGACAATCGCAACGGGAAGCGTGGGAGAGGCGAAATGCACCAGGTCATCGAGCAAACTGGGTTCGTGCTCAACGTGCGGCCGGCCGAGCAAGAAGACATATTCCTTGCCGCTCGCCGAAGTAATCGGAACCCGCCAGATAAACTCCGCCCCCGTCTGGCTGCTCGTTATGCGCGTCGGAAAATCCGCGCTCGCCGCGGGAAGCGGCAGACCATGGGGATTGCACAGGTCGCGCCCAGTGGCGTCTTTCAAGCCGATCTGCTGCTCAATCTCCGCGCCCAGCGCGCTCACCCCTGTGCAGCCGCCGGATTCATAACCCGCCACTGCGCGTCGCGCATCGTTTTCCAGGCTGCTGTACAACCCATCGAACAGCACATCGGGGCTTTCGAAGTGGTGCCGCACGATCAGCGCGGTCGAAATCGCAAAGATCAGGCTCTGCGCAATCCAGAAAATCACGAAGATCTTGAAGAAAAGGCTGCGCATCGGTCAGCCCTCTGCTGCCTGTCTGGCCCCGCTCACGGCAAGCTGATAGCCCGCGCCGCGAATCGTCTTCACCTGCTCGTCGCCGGCTCTATTCGTGCCCAGTTTGCGGCGCAGCCGGCTCACGTGCATGTCCAGGCTGCGATCGAAGGGATCGAACTTCCGTCCCAGCGCACTTTCTGAGAGTTGCTCGCGCGAAACAACCTGCCCCGGAAACCGCATCAATGTTTCCAGCAGGGTGAACTCCACGCTGGTCAGCTCGATCCTTTTTCCACCTTGCGTCACCGTGCGCGCAGCCGAATCCAATTCCAGGTCGTCGACCCGCAACAAAACCGGTTCGGCCTTTGGGCCCGTTCCTGAGCGTCTCCGCAAAATAGCTCGCATCCGCGCCAGCAGTTCGCGTGGGTTGAAGGGCTTCGGCAAATAATCGTCCGCTCCGATTTCAAGCCCCACAATGCGGTCCACATCTTCGCCGCGCGCAGTCAGCAGCAGCACGCTCACATCCGACGATGCGCGCACCTGCTTCAGCACTTCGAAACCATCCATTCCCGGAAGCATCACGTCGAGCAGGATCAGTGCCCACTCCCTGCCGCGCGCGGTTTTCAGTCCCTCGTCTCCGCGGTGCACACCGTGCACTCGGAACCCATACCGGCCCAGGTAGTCCTTCAACATTGCACACAGCTCGATGTCGTCGTCGATCAGCAGCACATCGTCCATTGCATTTTTCCGCTCTCTTGAGACTACGCCCATTTGCGCCGGAATCAGCGGCCAGAAAAGTAACAAATGGTAAAGACCGCCGTGACATTTTGTTACACATCTTTACCCATTAAGACCGCACGCAGCCGCTGCCCAATTTCTCCTGAGGATGGCTAAGATTTCGAGCCTTGACCTCATGACAACTTCACGATTTCTTCTCCAGTCTGTTTTCGCAGTTCTCATCTTCGCCGGGTTCTTGCATGCGCCCACGGCTTCAGCACAGGCCCCGTCGGGCAGCGTCTCCGGCACCGTCACAGATCCCTCCGGTGCGCTCGTTCCGTCGGCAACGGTCGTCCTCGCCGGCAGTGGTGGCTTTTCCAGGTCCGTCGCAAGCGGCGCTGACGGCGCATTCACCTTCGGCCAACTGCGACCTGGCCAGTACTCGCTCACCATCACGGCCTCTGGCTTTGCCCCCTTTTCTCTCGATGGCGTTCCGGTCTCCGGTGGCAAATCGACGCTCGCCAATGTCACATTGCAAATGCCTGTTGAGCAGCAACAGGTCCAGGTACAGGAAGACAGCATGAATGTGAACACCAGTCCCGACGACAACGCGGGTGCCATCGTCATCAAGGGCCACGACCTTGATGCACTCTCCCATGACCCCGATGAATTGCAGAACGAACTCACCGCGCTGGCTGGGCCTGCCGCTGGTCCCAACGGAGGCGAAATCTACATCGACGGATTCAGCGGCGGCCAGTTGCCGCCTAAATCCTCCATCCGCGAAATCCGCATCAATCAGAATCCCTACTCGGCACAGTACGACAAACTGGGCTACGGGCGCATAGAAATCCTCACCAAGCCGGGAACCGACAAACTTCACGGCATTTTCATGATGAACGGCAACGACTCGGCATTCAATTCGCTCAACCCGTTCGTCACCAGCGAACCGCCCTACCACAGCACATTCCTCATGGGGAACGCCAGCGGCGCGCTCAACAGGAATGCATCGTGGTTCGGCAGCGTCTTCCGTCGCGACAACGCCTCAAATTCGATCGTGAACGCCGAACTGCTTGACTCCAGCGGCAATCCCTACAACTACACGGCAGCCGTTGCCAATCCGCAGTCGCGTCTCGACGTGAGTCCGCGCTTCGATTTCCAGCTTGGCACCAACAACACGCTGACCGTCCGCTACATGTACGACCGGCAGGTTGAAACCAACGACGGCGTCTCGCAGTTTGCTCTCGAAAGTCAGGGTTACAACGTCTCGAACCAGGAAAACACCCTGCAGCTCTCCGACACGCAGATCCTCGGCGCCAATGTCGTCAACGAGACGCGCTTCCAATATGTTCGCGACCGCGACAGTCAGATCGCCCAGAGCAGCGATTCCACCGTCACCGTCCAGGGCGCATTCACCGGTGGCGGAAACAGCATGGGCGCAGTCCACGACAGCCAGGACCACTACGAACTGCAGAACTACACCATGGCAAGCAAGGGTGCGCACGCTCTCAACTTCGGCGGCCGCCTGCGCTTTATGCGCGACTCCAGCTACTCGACCTCAGGCTTCAACGGCCAGTACACCTATTCGTCGCTGACTGCCTATCAGGCGCACACTCCGTCGCAGTACAGCGTCACCGCCGGCAATGTCTCTGCGATCGTCGACTACTTCGACGTGGGCGTCTATCTACAGGACGATCAGAAAGTCCGTCCCAACCTCACTCTGAGCTACGGCCTCCGCTATGAGATTCAGAACTGGATTGGCGACCACAACGACTGGGCGCCTCGGATCTCTTTTGCGTGGGCTCCCGGAGCGCACGGAAGCAATCAGGCCAAAACCGTCATTCGCGGAGGCTACGGCTGGTTCTACGACCGCTTCCAGGAGAGCAACGTCCTGCAGACCATCCGTCAGAACGGAATCAACCAAACCCAATACGTCATCGAAGATCCAGGCTTCTATCAGAACGCACCGTCGCCTGCGCAGTTGGCGGCGAGCAGCACAGCCGCTCCCACCCTCTATCAAATTGCTCCCGATCTCAAAGCCTCTGTGAACATGCAGACAGCCATAGGCATCGAGCACCAGTTCGGCAAAGTGGCCAACTTCGCTGCCAGTTACATCAATTCACGCGGCGTCCACCAGTACCTGAGCAACAACATCAACGCCTTCGAGCCCCAAACCTACGATCCCGGCACAGGCACACGTCCCAACGGAATCAACGAGAACATCTACCAGTTCCAGTCAGGCGGCGTCTACAAGCAGAATCAGTTGATGTCCAACTACCGCGTGCAGGCCAAACGGATCTCCTTATTCGGCTTCTATATGGTCAACTTCGCTAACGCCGACACCTCCGGCCCCAGTTACTTCCCGTCGAACCAATCCGACCCCAGTGCCGACTACGGCCGCGCGAACTTCGACGTGCACAACCGCTTCCTCGTTGCCGGCAATCTCCAGGCTCCGTTCGGGGTTTCCTTCAGCCCCATGCTGGTGGCCGACTCCGGCGCTCCATTTAACATCACCATCGGCCAGGATTTGAACGGCAACAACCAGTTCAACGATCGGCCTGCATTTGCCACCGCGAACAGCACCGACACCGCCGTTACCCAATACGGAAGCTTCGATCTGGATCCGGCATGGAACCAGGCGCGCATTCCCTACAACTACGGCACAGGCCCCGCGCAACTGAGCATGAACCTTCGGGTCGGCAAATCCTTTGGCATCGGGCCGCGTGTCGACAGCGCATCAAGCTCCAGCGCAGTTGGTCCCGGTGGACCCGGCGGTGGCCCTCCTCCAGGCGGCGGCCCTGGTGGCGGTGGACCTCCCGGTGGAGGGCTCGGCCCCGGTGGATTAAGCAGAAACAGCGGTCCGCCAAGGCTCGATCAGGCCGTAGCCCGTCGTTACTCGCTCAATTTTTCTGCGATGGCACGGAACATCTTTAACAACGTGAACCTCGCTCAGCCCGTTGGAGTCCTCGATTCGCCGCTCTTTGGCAAATCCACTGCTCTTGCCGGCGGATTCTTCTCTTCGGCCGCATCCAACCGCAGCATCGATTTTCAGGTGAGCTTCAGCTTCTGAGGATTCCTCGGAACTGCAGCGCAAGCATTCAAATCGAGCCTAGGAGCCCCTGCCTTTCATACCAGTTTGTCTCACTTCCAATAGCACAGATTTCGCCGGGCAGACCACTTGGATTACGGGTAAGCTCGGAATTGACCCTCATTTGACCGTAAGAGGACTGGCACTCAGTGGGCGCCGGTCCGATGCCTTTTCCGAGTTCCGGTTGGATTGTTTGAATGTAAGTCCGAGAGGAGCACGAGGTGTTACAAAAAGCTGAACTCAGCGGGCGCTGATTCAGAGAACACCACGGAGGCTCCTCAGAGACGATATGTATTACATCGGACTTGA